>CENW01026267.1_pt1 | contig 12361 bp, 11 predicted proteins | sample 530241 | NCBI WGS metagenome assembly CENW01 (sample SAMEA2619818, study PRJEB7988) | marine metagenome | isolation source: saline water (ENVO:00002010), including | reverse complement strand
CCGAGTTTCAGTTTCAGTCTTTACCAGAAGCATATGCCGGAACAGAATATAAATTTTATTTAAAAGCCATCGACATGTTTTTAAATAGCACCCCAGGTAAGGATGTCTTTGTTAAGATCAAAAAAACAACCCTCAATGAAATCTATTTAGACTCATTAACACACAATCTCACAGCTTTTCCCGCATATGATGAAGTTGGTCAACAAAAAATAAGTTTTGAGCTGTTTGATTCTTTTGATAATATTATAGAAAAAGAATTTGACCTAAAAGTATTAACTAGCCCATGTGAAACTAGCGATACGGTTTATGTGGATAATCAAGAGGTTGTAAGTAGGCTTCAAAAAATTGATAAGTCAATAGTTTATGCATCAAAAAATGAAAAAATAAAGATAGGCAATGAAACATCATTGCTCGACACAATATATATAACAAAATATGATACAACAATAACGAATATTACAGACTCTATTTTTGTAGTTGTTGAGGAAAAAAAGAAAGAAGAAATTAAAGAGCTTAGCAGTAGAGAAAAAAGAAAGCTAGCAAGAAAAGCAAAAAGAGCAGCAAGGCAGGCTAAAAAACTAGCTCAAAGAACAAAAAACTTAGATGAAATTGCTAAAAATAAAGCCAATCAGAAAAAGGAACAAGAACAAAATTTATTACAGAAAGAAACGCCACCAATAGTAAAAACTGAATATAAAAAAATAAACATAGTAAATAAAGAAACGGTAGTCGTTGAAAAAGTTTTGGCCCAAGAAGAAACAATTAAAGAAAAAGCAAAACCCACTATAGAAAAAGTTAATCAAATAAAGTTTATACCAACAAATGTACCAATATTTGATGATAGTATTTTAGGAGTCAAAACAACCTCAAGCGATGCCTTTAAAAACCATAATTTTGGAATAAAAAGTATACAAACAAACCAAAAAATAAAATTTAAAACGCCAGAATTTTTAGACCAAGACATGTATTGGTACAAAAAATAAATTCCAAAAATAAATGAAAAAAGTATGTATTATCGGCGCGGGCTTGTCAGGTTTATCATGTGCACATTATTTAAAAAATAAAAATTATAGAGTAAAAATTTTTGAAAAAAACAACTTTCCTGGTGGACGAGTATATTCTGAAAAAATAAAAGGGTATACCTGTGATATCGGGTTTCAGGTTCTTTTAAATAATTATAAAGAAGTTAATAGTCTTAATATATACAAAAAGCTTAAAATGAACTATTTTAATTCAGGCGCTGAGATTTATTTTAACAAAAAACGCTACGAAGTGTATAATCCCCTATATCACCCAATTAAATTTTTAGGGTCAGACTTTCTAAAAGTTTTTACAATGCGGGATATTTATAAATTAATTATTTTTATTCTATTTAACAGGGTATCTAATAAAAAAACAGGACCATATATAAAAAAACTTTTTTCCAATAAACTTGTTAAATTGTTTTTTTATCCTTTCTTTAAAGGAGTTTTTTTATCGGAAAACTTAGATAACGACATATCTTTTTTTAAAAAATTATTAATTAAGTTTTCAATGGGCAGAGCGGGGCTTCCTGCTGAGGGTATGATGCAGCTACCAAAAGAAATTATTAAAAACTCTAATTTAAAAATTAATTTTAATAAACATTTGAAAAAAATAGAAAATAAACAGGCCTTTTTTGAGGATGGGACATGTGAAAAGTTTGATAAAATTGTTTTAGCGCTTCCTTTATCTGAAATAAACAAGATTACAAAAAATCAGGTGAAAATTAAATACAATTCTAATATGACAACATATTTTGCATCATCAAAAAAAGTCATGGGAAAATCATTGTTTTTAATACCTGAAAAACAATATAAAATAAACTCAATACAGTGCCTGTCAAATGTATGTTCAGGTTTTTCAAAAAAGAAGAAACACCTTTATTCAGTTTCATCTCTAGATTTTGAAGCAACAGAAAAAGAGCTTAAACTGGAATTCCAAAAAATTACAAGAATTCCGACTGCAGATATAGAAACGATAAAAACATATAAAATTAAAAAAGCACTACCAAGGCAAACAGTACAAATAGAAGACTCTTCATGTATATATTTTTGTGGTGACTGGAACACAGAACCCTCAATTGATGGAGCTATAAAAAGCGGAAGAAAAGTAGCGGAAAAATTATAGTTTAAAAAACAGACTACAAGGTCAGCTCTTTAAAATGATTAATAGCATAAATTTTTTTGCTTATATACTGCATTTGGCGTGAACTTAAAGATGTTTTTAGTCCAACAACATGTGCACCCGAGTTAACTGCGGATATTAAGCCAGTCTTAGAGTCTTCGATAATCAGCGTTTCTTTTGGATCAAGGCAAAGAGATTCCATGGCCTCTAAATATGGCAGAGGGCTAGGCTTTGGTTTTTTAGACTCTGTTGCTGTAATTACAAATTGAAAATAGTCATCGATATTTAAAATAGATTGTACTTTATTATAAGTGGCTCTTGTTGTATTTGTAACCAGCCCCACTTTAAACCCCTTATTTAATATATAAGATTTGAAAAAAGTCTCAAAACCACAGATATATCTAAGCTCTTTTTCCATTATTTTATGTAGATAGGTACGTATCTTATGGCGAATGTTATCTTTGCTTTCAGAAAGCTGAAACTTTTTTATAAAAAAGGGGTAAAAATCTTTATATGACAAACCCTTAAAATCACTAAGATCATTTTTTGAAACCAATATATCGTTTTCTTTTAAATATTGAGCCTGTGCTTTATCAAACAAACCTTCTGAGTCTAAAACAGTTCCATCTAAATCAAACAAAACACCCCGAAAATTGTTTTTAAATATGCTCATTTAATTTATCAATCAAAGAGCTTATATCGTCTATTTTGTGTTCAACATCTAGAATGAACAGATCATACTGCTTAAGTTTTTTATATATTTTGTAAAAGTCCTTTCTTGTTGTAATAATAGCAAGGCCTGCATGTGTCTTAAGTTCTTGTTTAATTCTTTCGATATCCTGATTTGAATAATTATGATGATCAGGATATGATAAAAAGATATTTTTTGAGCTACACTTACTTAAAACCATTTTTTTAAAAAGATGGTTGTTTGCTAAGCCGCTAATCCCAATAAAAAAATCAGGAATTGTGATATTATTAGATTGAAAAGAATCTGTATCAAAACAAAATTTTTTAATTTTACCATTTACAATACTCTTGTAAATAGGAGTACTTTCATTTACATTTTTTAATATTAGTTGTTTGGTCTTTTGGGCATCGTGAGCACCATGGTTCGATTTTGTAAATATTACAGAGTTTGCTCTTTTAAGCGAGCAAAGAGGTTCTCTTAAGCGACCCAAAGGAAGTAATCGGTAGTTGTCAAAACTAACAGAAATATCAACCAAAACTATATCGTAGTTTCTTGGAATATTTAAAGATTGAAAACCATCATCAACCAAAACTAACTCAGGTTTAAAACGACTGATTGCGAGGCTTATTGCAGAACTCTTGTTTCCAACAATTATTGGAATTTTTTTAAGCATCTTTGCAAGCATATATGCTTCATCTCCAGCTTCTTTAATAGATGAAGTTATTTTTTTCCCATTTGAAACAACGGTTAAACCCGCTTGTTGCTTTTTATATCCTCGGCTTACTATACAATGTGATGTGTTTTTTTTAGAAAGCTCCCTGGATATTAGTTCTATTGTAGGTGTTTTTCCTGTTCCCCCAACGCTTATATTCCCAACGGATATAATTTTTGTATTAAATTTTTTTGTGGATAATATTTTTAAACAATAAGACAGTTTCCACAAAGAATAGATTGCTAAGTAAATTTTAGAAAGAAAAAACTTAATTAGCTTCATTGATAGATTGATAAAGTTTTTTTTCATTTCTATTAATATATTCAGATATTTTTTCACTAGATATATTTTTTTGATCAAAAAAGTGATTTTCAAAACCTATATAAATAGTGCTAAAAGGCTTTGGAATTTTTGTTTGGTCCCAGCTTGGAAGAGACCAGTATGCGCTTGAGGTTGCACTGGCAGCTAAAACAGGAACATTATATTTATTTGCAATTTTTACAGATCCTTTTTTTGCTATTTTTGCAGGTCCCTTGGGACCATCAACAGTTACAATAACTGATGATTTTTTATTTATAAAAAGAGCACTCATTTTTTTTATAACATTAAACCAGCCTCTTGTGCTAGAACCTTTAATAAGCTTAATACCCCACGATCTAAGAACTCTGGCTAAAATTTGTGAATCTTTATGTGTACTTGATATTGCCCATATAGGATAATTGTATTTTTTAAAAAACTGTGAAAAATAAACAAGGTTACAATGCCAAATACAAATTAAAAGGGAGTTTTTTTTGTTATTTTTCAAAACGTCTTCATTAACAACAACCCACTTACAAGTAATGAAAATTATATTAAAAATTATTTTTAACAATATAGAAGATAAACAGCTAATCATATTCGATAATATATTTTGCTGTTTTATAATATGAAAATCCATCGCCAAGAGAATTCTTTACATGTAATAAATCCTTATTCATTTGTTTTGGATTATCGATTAGTTTAAGAATTGTTTTTGATATATTAATTACATTGGCATCACCCTGAACCAGCTCAGGAACAATCTCTTTATTTGCAAGAAGATTAACAATGCAAATAAACGGAACAGAAAGTAGAAATTTTGCAATTAACCAGCTTAAAAAAGAGGCTTTATATATAACAATAAAAGGTGTTTCTGTAATTGCACATTCTAGTGTAGCCGTTCCAGAGGTCACAACAGCTGCAGAGCAGCTCATAAAAACTTCCGAAGAGTTTTTTTGAACCACGCTTATATCAGGAATAAGCTGAGACTGAATCTCTTCAACAGACTGACCTGGAGAAATATTCATTATAAATTTTAAGCTAGGTCGCTCCTGTTTTAGTTTTTTTGCTGCAAGATTTAACAGGGGAAGGTGTTTTTTTATTTCTTGGTATCTGCTTCCTGGAAAAAGAGCAACAGTATTGGGCTGCTTGTGTTTGTCAAATTTTTCAACAGTTCGAAACTGATCAATAAGCGGGTGACCAAAAAACTTAACATCTAAGCCATATTTTTTAAACCATGAGACTTCAAAAGGAAAAACAACAATCAGTTTATCAATATACTTTTTTATTTTAAAAACTCTATTTTTTTTCCATGCCCAAACCTGAGGACTTATATAGTAAATAATTGGAATGTCTAGTATGCTTTTGAGGCTCTTGGCGATACTTAAATTCAACCCAGGATAGTCAATTAAAATTATTTTATTTGGTTTAGATTTAATTATAGATTGAATAATATTTTTTTTTAGTTTTAAAAAAAAACGAATGTCTTTTAAAACCTCAAAAAACCCCATCACAGAAAGACGCTTAAAGTCAATATTTGTTTCAAACCCTTCTTTTTGCATTAAGGGACCGCCTAGCCCTAAAAATTTAGCACTCGAATCAAGTTTTTTTATTTCTTTAATGAGACTCCTGCCATGAAGATCACCCGAAGGCTCTCCAGCTATAATATAATAAACATTATTTTTCAATTTTTTTCTGAATTTTGTTTGCTACTTTTAGTGACTCTAAGGCTTCTTCAGCAGTAACAACAACTTTATCTTGTTGATATATACTATTAATAAATGAAAATAGTTCCTCATATAAAGCATTTTTTTGTGCAATATCATACTTGGTTTCTTCTAGATTTCTTTTTTTATTGATTTTCCATTTATTAATAGAAGGGGCGTTAAAATCAACCATACTGTAAGAATTTTTTTCAAAAACTCTCATCTGTCTCATTTGCTTTAAAGAAATTCGACTCGCTGTTAAATTAGCAACGCATCCATTTTCAAACTCAATACGAGCATTTGCTAGATCTATTGAATTAGTAAGAACAGCTTTACCACTAGCATAAATGTTTGAAATTTTCGATTGGACAAGTTGCAGCAAAATATCAATGTCATGAATCATTAAATCCAGAACCACATCAACGTCTGTTCCCCGAGGATTATATGTAGACAGTCTATGAGACTCTATAAAGTCAGGATTTGGATTGTTTTTTTTAAACTGAATAAAGGCCGGATTAAACCTCTCAATAAAACCAACTTGAACTAAACATTTTGTTTTATTTTTCAACTTAATTAGCTCTTCAGCCTCTTCAATTGTTTTTGTAAAAGGCTTTTCAATAAAAAGATGACACTTTTGCTTGATCGCAGCACATGCAACCTCAAAGTGGTATGTTGCAGGTGTTACTATAGAAACAGCATCACATTCTTGCAAGAGACTTTCTAAAGATAAAAAATGATTAGTGTTACACTCTATTGATAAATCAAGAGACTTACTGCCTATAACATCATATATGCCTAGGAGTGTAGCATTTTTGATATTATTTATTTGCTTTGCATGATATCTACCTAAATGACCAGCTCCTATTATACCATATTTAAGTTTTTTTAGCATAAAAAAATTTAATAAAAATTTTTTATCTATTATAAGATTAGTTTTCAATTGCATAATGATATGTTTTATTAATATTATTACACACAAACTATGAATCATAATTTCAAACAAAGCGCCCCATCTGTTTTATTGTTTTTAGGCTATATTCTTTACTTTGTATTATTATTAAATTCGACCTTTTCTTTCTCTATAATTTGGATGATACTTTTAATTTATTTATGGGTTATATCCGCGCTATTTTTAAATAAGTACAATTTAAATTCTTTTCTTTGTGTTTTTTCTTTATCTGGATTTTTAGTTTCTTTGTCTGTATTTTTTTTAAAAGGCGTAGAAGAAGTTCCTTTCCCTGAGGGAGCAATAATATTTCACTTAGATGGGATTGCATTGTCTTTGCTTATTCTTTTTATATGTAGTCTTCCTATGATTTTAAAAATTAACCCTAATAATTCAGAGGATAAAAGCGGGTATTTAAAATCCAACGAAGTTCGTAGTGAAAATCTTGAAATAGCTGATAGTGGAAACAAATCAGATGAGTGGGAAGAAGCCTCAGAAGAAGACTTACAGTCAGGTAATTTTGAAACTATATAGTTTTCATTCTTTAAAGAAAAAATATTCGGCAAAGCTTTAATTTATAAAATTATTATAAAAAATTTATTTATTGAAAATCTGATCTATCAGTACCTTGCTATTTTCTAAATCATTAAAATGCTTTAATAAAACATCTTTTCGATGTTTTGTGTTCTTTTTTGAAAATGGTAATTTAATAGTTTGGGCTATATTGTTAATAAATTCATCTATAGAGCTGCTTACAATACAAAGCTTATTTAAAATTGGTACTGGAGCAGTCATAGCATCGTTAACAATGCAGTGTCTACCTAAAAATAAACTATTAATTAATTTTAACTTAACACCGGTTGATTGAAATGTAGGCAAGATATTGATGTGTGCTTCTGAAATTAACTTTTCCATTTTTTCTTTATCAGGGTTGTTGATAATCTCAATGTTTGTATTTTTTGTTAAGGATTGAAGTTTTTTCAATGCATTTTTGCCAGCAATTTTTATTGGAAATGGTATGTTATTAAAAACATTTTCTATTAAAAACCTTGCTGCTTTAAAATTTTCACTAACATCAAAATTTCCATGATAAAGAATATAATCTCCGAACCCCATGCAGGATTTGATTCTGGTGTGCCCATGTAGAGCATTTAATAAATAAACATTGTTATGAAAATTTTGGTAAAACTTTTGATCAGGTTTTGAAATTGTAAAAATAGCCTCATATTGTTTTAATTTTTTTTCAAATACTTTATATTTATATGAGTCTAATCTTAACCCAATCTTGCGAGCCCATCCTGTCTCTGCTTTAGAAAGCTGCTTCATATAGCTTGATTCAACATTATGCAACCTTAAGTATTTTTTCCTTCTTTTAAATTCTCTTTCCCTTGAAACAAGAGAGCTTTGAAGTCCATCAAATAAGATTGGATAGCTATTTTTTGACAAGTTTTTTATTAATTTTTTTGAGTATCTAGATGCAACTACAAATGGAAAACTTGCGCTTAACACTGATATTATTAATGATCTTCTTTGGTAGTAATATACTTCTTCGCAATAGCACTCTAGGCCTACATTGGGAATTCGGTCAGAATAAAAACAGTGTAGATAAATTTTACAACCTTGATCGTATAATGATTTTAATTTATAAAAAATATCGATTACACCCCCATAATTTGGTGGAAAAGGATTGTCAAGACTTACAATGTTTAGCTTCATAATTTTAATTAAGCAATTCTATAAACTTTTGTTCTTGTGAGTGCCAAGAACAGTTATTTTTCACATTTTCAATTAAAACTTTTGAATTGTTCCATTTTAATAGTTCGTTAACAGCTTCAATATGTTCACTCATATTGTTTGGGGCAACCGCTTTTCCGAGCTTGAATTTAAGAATATAGTCTTTTATTTCTGAAAAGTCACTAGCAATTGTGGGAATTCCAGCTAAACCATATTCAAATAATTTATTTGGTAAAGCTTGCTTGTAGCTTTTACTTAATGGTTGTATTAAAGAAAAACCGATATCTGCTTGTTTTGAAACACCAATAAGCTTTTTATAGGCAATGTTCCCAGTAAAAAAAACTCGATTTACAATGTTTAGTTTATTAATTAATTTAATTACTTGTTGCTTATGCTCTCCATCACCAATAATACAAACAACACTATTTTCAAAGTGACTTAACAGCGCTATCATTTCCTCAATACCCCTACCAGCCTGAATTGCACCCTGATAAAGAAATATTTTTTTATTTTTAGCAATATTAAATTTTTCACGTAAGTTAATTGTTGGTTTTTCACTATTAATACTTGGAAAATTTAATATCAGCGAAATATCTTTTAATCCATATCTTGATATTAAAAAATCTTTATCTTTTCTTGCAGTAACCAAGACTTTATCAACATATTTGTAATTTTTTTTCTCATAATATGCCCAAAATAATTGTTTTATTGGATTGTTTATTAAAGATGCTAGTTTTGAATATATCTCTCGACAATCATAGATTTTTAAACAGTTTTTATTCAACCTAGATAAAACACCCAATGAAAATAAATCTGATGCAATAAAAATATTAGGTTTAACTTCATCATTGAGTTTTTTTACTTTTCGGTAAAAACCCCAATATCTCGCTATACCGTTTTTATATCTTGCCCTGGTATGAAATATTTTAAACCTATTTGACTTTAGGCCACTTTCACCAACCGCTAGTTCATCTATAAGAATAACCCTGTATCCATGATCTAAAAGAGAGCCAGCCATGTTTATACACCTTGCATCAAATTTTGCATTTCCAAGAAAAGCAATAATAACTTTTTTATTCATTGTTTAGTTTGCTTTAGTATTTCTTACTACGTAAATAGTAAAGATAGTATATATTATAAAAGCAGAGTTTATTAATAATGAGCTATAACTATAATATCTAAATAGTAAGGCCATAATCGTAAAAATCACATAGAACGCAATCCGAAGGTTTAAAATAGGCAGCGGCATCCACTGTTTATTTTTAATTTTAATCAAAATAAATATTAATAGATAGCTGGTAAAAGTTGCAATAGCCGCACCTAAAATATCTAGCAGAGGTATTAAAAGAATATTTAAAATTACATTAACAATAGTGCCTGCCCCCCAAAACAAAGGAGTCCAATTTTGTTTGTTCTTTATATATAGCGATGGTGATTGTAGAACATACAGACCATAAAAAACATATCCAAACGTTATCCATGGAACTATAATCATTGACTCCCAAAAGCTTTCACCAATAATATAAAACCCAAAAAATTTAATTGAAATTAAATCATTCACAAAGAAACACATAAAAGATGCGGTGTATGTTATGATTATAAAAAATATTCGACTAATAGTTTTAATATTTTTTAAAAAGTTTTTATCATCTTTAATTTTTAAATAATATGGTTGCCAGTTAAGATTGAATGCTATAATTACAATACTAATAATACTTCCCACCTTATATCCAGCACTATATATACCCACCGATTTTAATCCTAGGTATGACTCTATAAAAAAGCGATCAACCATGCCTATTGATATAAACAAGATTGTCGCAGGCAAGAAAGGCAGCCCAAAAACGAACATTTTTTTATATAGTAAAAAGTTAATTTTACTAAAATTAATAAGCTTTATTATAATTGGACTTAGGAATAATAGTTGCACAATAGCTGCTAATGTTAAAGCGTAGATAGCTCCAAGGCTAGATAAATCATAAAAATGAATAAATAAAATGTTGAAAAACATTGAAGAAAGTATGTTTAATAAGCCAACCAGCAAATAATACAAGGCTCTCTCTTGTAGCCGCAAAACAACTAGCAGCCTTGCAGATATTGAATCACAAAACAATATAATACTTAAATATAAAATCCAGTTATATGGAACATTAATAAAATTAATTGCAGTAGTCTGAGAAATTAATAGTAAGAGCAAAGATAAAAAGAAAGACGTGATAAATAAAAAAACTAATGATGAGTTAACAACACTTTCTTTAGAATGACTCTCAGAATTATAAAATTTAAAAAGAGCAGAATCTAACCCGAATGCATACAGTGGATTCGAAAAAGCTAAAATTGTATAAAAGATAAACATAATACCTGCATCAAAGGTTGAAAGCAGGTTTGTGTAAACTGGTAAAAGAAGAAAAGAAAGACCTCTAATAAAAAGAAAACCTAAACCATAAATCAGAGATAAATTAATAAATTTATTCATTAAACACCTTTTCGTAAACTATTCTTAAAACCCCTTTAGTACTAAAATGTTCCTTAAATTGTATTAGGCTAAACTTTGGGTCCAAGGGATTTGTTGTTTCTGGGGTATGAGAAACACCAAAATCAACTATTTGTTTATTATTTTTTTTTGCAAACCTCATACACTGATATAGTTGATATGTAGATAAATGATCTTTCTTATACCTAGGGTTAATTGCATTATAAAAAATTAATGCTGTACTTTTCGATGTTAAAAATATTACGCTACCCCCAACAGCGGCTTTGTTATGATAAAAAAGAAGTAAGTGAATTTCATTTGGAAACTTTTTCTTTAACAAAAACAATTCTTCCAATGAGTGTGTTGGAGTTGTTTGAAATAATTTTTTTGATTCTAATAAAATTGGGTAAAATAAATCAAACTTTTGATTCAATTGATATGAAAATTTATTTTTTTGTTTGATATTTCTAATATACCTTTGTTTCCTTTTGTTTAATAGTTTTAGCGTTTCATTTTTGTTATTATTTTTTAAATAATGTGATATATAAATTTCTTTTTGAACAAAGCCATTCCACTGTAGCAGGTAGTTAAATGAATCATCATTAGTTTTACTATAGATATCAGGTGTATTAATTAAGCGGACTATATCAAGCTTGTTTTTAACACAATATTTTTCTAGGCATGATATAATGTCATTGTATATTTTAAAATTTAAATTTTGACTGTAAACTACTCCTCCAAAACTTGCGCCAGGATGCGAAAACAATATGCTCTTACCATTATATTGAATTACTACTGCAGGAAGGACAGCCAGTAAAGCAGCCTTGTCATAAAACAATAACGAATGATTAGCAAAGTCTCTATTTTGATGATAACTTAAAAAGCTCTGCGTATGAAAAATTGTTCCATTGTTTGATTTAAGAATAAAATCATCCCAAATATTATTTAATTTTTCAGTATATTTTTTAATAGATATCATATCAAATATTATAATTAGTATAAATTAATACTAATCTAACTTTAATAAGGTAGTTATAATTATGTCTACAAAAATACAAAATATTTTACCAAGAATGATATTAGATTCAAGGGGTTTCCCAACAATTGAGGTAGAAATTATTTTAGACAACGGCATGTCTTCATCTGCTTGCGTTCCGAGTGGTGCTTCAACCGGAGATAAAGAGGCTCTAGAGCTAAGAGATCAACAGCCTTTGCATTGGCATGGAAAAGGTGTTGATAAAGCAATTAACAATATTAATAGCATATTGAAACCAAAACTAATAGGACTTTCCTGTTCAAATATTCAAACAATAGATCAACTAATGCTTGAATTAGATGGTACTGAAAATAAATCTAAAATAGGAGCCAATGCAATTTTAGCTATTTCTTTAGCTTGTGCAAGAACTGCAGCAAGTCAAAATGAACAAACTTTATTTCATTATTTATTTAATTATAGTTCTAAACAAAACTTAATTCATTGTCCGCAGCTAACTATGCCTGCTCCTATGATGAATATTTTAAATGGTGGCAGCCACGCAGACAATAATGTTGATATTCAAGAATTTATGATTATGCCAGTTGGATTTAAAAAATATAGCCTTGCATTAAAGGCTGGAACAGAAATTTTTCATACACTTAAAAAACTATTAAATAAAAT
>CENW01146546.1_pt1 | contig 12369 bp, 10 predicted proteins | sample 530241 | NCBI WGS metagenome assembly CENW01 (sample SAMEA2619818, study PRJEB7988) | marine metagenome | isolation source: saline water (ENVO:00002010), including | reverse complement strand
ATTACTGGATCAATCTCAAGATTTGAAACAAATTTATTAGTAGTTTCTTTCTCATTAGCAACTGTAGTTTGAGCTAAAATATTTTCTTTAGACTTATTCACAGTTTTAGGAATAATATTATTTTTCTTGTTGTAAGCATCTTGAATTTTTCTTCTTCTATTTGTTTCATCAATTGTAGACTTCATTGATTTAGTTACTTTATCAGCATACATAATAACAAAACCATTAACATTTCTAGCGGCCCTGCCAACAGTCTGAATTAAAGATTTTTCATTTCTCAAAAACCCCTCTTTATCAGCATCTAAAATTATTACTAAAGATACTTCAGGAAGATCTAATCCCTCTCTAAGTAAGTTGACACCAACTAAGACATCAAAATTACCAAGCCTTAAATCTCTCAAAATATTAACTCTTTCTAAAGAATCAATTTCAGAGTGCATATATCTTGCTTTAATACCATTATTATGTAAATATTTTGTCAATTCTTCAGACATTCTTTTTGTCAGTGTTGTAATCAGTATTCTTTCCTGAACTTTAATTCTATTATGAACTTCATTAATTATATCATCTATTTGATTTTCAGTTTTTCTGACTTCAATTGGTGGATCAAGTAACCCAGTAGGTCGAATAATCTGTTCAATTATAATTCCCTCAGAACTTGATAATTCATAATCTGAAGGAGTAGCTCCCACAAAAACTACTTTATCTATTAAAGATTCAAACTCCTGAAAATTTAATGGCCTATTATCTAAAGCTGATGGAAGTCTAAATCCATAATCAACTAAATTCATTTTTCTTGACCTATCTCCTCCCCACATTGCTCTGATCTGAGGTATAGTCACATGACTCTCATCAATGAACATTAAGAAATCATCAGGGAAATAATCAATTAAACAAAAAGGTCTTTTACCAGGATCCCTTCTATCAAAATATCTAGAATAATTTTCAACTCCTGAACAGTATCCAATTTCACTAATCATCTCCATATCAAATTCTGTCCTTTCTTTAATTCGTTTGGCTTCACTAAACTTTCCCTCTTTCTCAAAAAAATTAATTTGTTTATCTAAGTCTTCTTCTATCTCTTCAAGAGCAATGTCTATAGTTTCCTTTGATGTTACAAATAGATTTGCCGGATATATTTTAATGTAATTCTCATTAGAAATTGTTTTTCCAGAATTTGGATCTACCTTTTGAATTGATTCAATTTCATCATCCCAAAATATAATTCTTACTATAAAATCTGCATATGCTAAATAAATATCAAGAGTATCACCTTTTAACCTGAATGTTCCCCTTTTAAAATCCTGATCGTGAGATCTTTCATAAAGAATATCTACTAAAGAAAATAGAAATTCTTTTAAATTAACTTTTTGTCCGTTTTTAACTTCAATAATATTTTTCCCAAAATCATCTGGATTTCCAATACCATATATGCATGATACTGATGCAACAACTATCACATCATCCCTACCTGAAAGCAAAGCTGATGTCGCGCTTAACCTTAATTTTTCAATTTGTTCATTTATCGAGAGATCTTTTTCAATATAAACATTAGAACTAGGTATATAAGCCTCTGGTTGATAGTAATCATAATATGATATAAAATATTCAACAGAATTATTTGGAAAAAAATTTTTTAATTCTCCATATAATTGAGCTGCCAAAGTTTTATTATGAGATATTATTAAAGTTGGTTTATTAGTTTGATTAATTACATTGGCCATGGTAAAGGTTTTTCCCGATCCAGTAACCCCAAGTAATACCTGATTTTTTTGTTTACCATTTAAACCATCAACTAATTCTTTAATTGCTTTTGGTTGATCTCCCTTCGGAGAGAACTGAGAATGTAAATCAAATTTCAAAATATAAATTTTTATTTATTCCAAATTTCCCATGATAACTCTGCTTGATTTACAAGCATATCATATCCATTTTTTATTTTAGATCCTTTACCCTTAGATGTAGATAAAAGTTTTGTCTCTTCAGGATTATATACTAAATCAAAAACATAATGATTAGATGTTAGTTGATCAAAATTTAAATTAGGTATTGAATCAATATTAGGATACATCCCAAGTGGTGTAGTATTTATAATTAATTTATAGTTAATTAAATCCTCATTTTTTAAAAGTTCATCATAAGATATTTTTGATACTCCAGAAAATCTTGAAACTATTTTATAGGGAATTTTTAATTTTTTAAGAGAATAACAAACCGCATTAGAGCTTCCTCCTGAACCTAATACGAGAGCAGAAAAATTTAAATCAGGTAACCATTCAATTAAACTTTTTTGAAATCCAAGATAGTCAGTATTAAAACCTTTAAGCTTTTTATTTTGAAATTTGATAACGTTTACTGAACCTATTTCTGCTGCTTCCTCATCAATTTCATCTAATAATTTCATAACACTTTCTTTATAAGGTATAGTAACATTTAATCCTATTATTGAAGAATTATTTGAAATAATATCCTTAAAATCTTCGATATTTTTTATTTCAAAATTTGTATAAGATGAATCTTTAATATTAAGATTATTAAATTTTTTTTCAAAATATGATTTTGAAAATGAATGTTTTAAAGGATAACCAATTAATCCAAAATTTCTCATTCTGATTTTAAATTGTATGAAATAATTCCAGATATAATAAATATTATAAAAGGTATTAAGATATCTCCTTCAGGTAAAACTATTTTATTATCTAGTTGCCATGGCCAAACTTTATTTAAAGCACCCAACATCAAACCTGAAAGAAAAAAAATAGTTGATTTATAATAATTCTTTAATAAATAGTGAATCATTTTTGAGAAGGATAATATTCCAGTAATAGCTCCTAAAGAAAAAATTAAAATATTAATCCAGTTAAATGAGGAAATAGAATCTAACATAAATTCATACTTACCTAATATTAATAAAATATAACTTCCAGAAATTCCGGGTAAAAGCATAGCAGAAATAGCTATAAAGCCGGCTAAAAAAATAGAAAAAATACTATTTGATGTAGATAAACTGCTTACAAAAAAGAATGACAGACCAATAACTAAACCTACAAATACGGTAAAAAAATCAAGAGTCGAAGTTGGTTTTAAACTAGAAATAAGCCTAATTGATGAAAAAAAAATTAACCCGAAAAAAAATGAGAAAAGAAGAACTTTATAATCTAAAAGTAGAAAAGAAATTAATGATGAGAAGATAAAAATTGATGATAGTATTCCAAAAAATATCGGTAATAAAAAACACAAGTTTAATTGATTATTTAATTTCTTAAAATCTAATCTAACTAGATAAATAAATGATTTATAGTTTATAGATTTTAAAGATGAGATAAAGTCTTTATAAATACCAAGTAATAGTGCGATAGTACCCCCAGAAATTCCAGGAATTAAATCTGAAATCCCCATAGCCATACCTTTTAAAAAAAGAATAGATCGATTGTTTAGTGACATTATAAGTATTGGTTAAATGTATCTCCTCTTAGTCCTACCCTTATCGTTTCAAGTGAAATTACTTCATTTCCAGATATATTTCCAAGATTAACATTTTGACCTAATAATTCCACAAACCAAACTTGCTGAGCTTTAAGCGGAGCCTCCCACAATATTTTTTCTGTTGGTATTTCAGTTAATATTTCTTCTACTAGCCCTTGCCTTACCTCACCAGAAGATCTAAATAAACCAACACTACCAGACTCTCTAGCTTCTCCAATTACTTTCCACGATCCGGCATTTAACTCAGCTTTCATCTGTCTTATCCATTTGTAAGGTGGGATTATTTTTTTTTCGTCTTTAGAACCTATCTCTGAAAAAACAGTGACATGTTCAGCCAGTTTTTCGATATACTCACATTTTTTTTTATGAGGAATTGAAATTGAACCATCAGAAACCTCAGCATATTTTAGATTATACTTCTTTAGGATTTTGATATAGTCTTCGAATTGATCTCTAATTGCAAAAGCTTCAAAAAGAGTACCTCCAAAGTAAACATTAATATCAGAATCTTCAAATAGCTTAATTTTCTCCTCAAGATTTTCACTAAAATTTGCAGTTGTCCAACCAAATTTTACAAAATCGATATATTTTGCTGAAGACTCAATCAAATTTTTACATTCTTGTAAACTAGAACCCTTATCAATAACCATAGTTATCCCAGATTCTCTAGGTTTTTTAGTTCTTTCAGGTAAATTTTTTAAATCAAAATTCATTGCAATTCATTCTTTCTGTACTGATTAATCACTCTAATTAATGCAGATTGTGTTTCAAAATTAGGAACAAAATCAAAAAGTACCTCATGATTATCAAAATTAAGAGACAAGGCGCTTTCAAGAACATTTATTGATTCTTTATACCTTCCAGAGTCCATCAAATAAATAACAAGTCTATAGTATAATAGAGACTCACCAGGGACTTCTTCAATACTATCTTTAATAATTTTGATTGCTTTCTCTATATCTCCACTCTCATAGTAAATAAAAGAATAGTCCAATGAGGTTTTATAATCTGTTGGATCAATTTCTAAAGCCCTATTATATAGATCTATGCTTGAAACCATATTTCCAACTTTAAATTCTGCAAAAGCTAAAGATTTAATATAGTCTACATTTTCATTGTTTAATTTATATGCCTTTTTAAAATAATGAATTGCTTCAAACCATTTATCTAACGAAACTAATGACTTTCCTAACCAATAATAAGATTCTTTAAAAAACTGGTCAATTTTAATTGATTTCTGAAAATAATTTATTGAGGAAGAATAATCCTCTAAATGATGATATGCTCTACCAATTGCAGAATAAATTTCAGGAGAAGGGCCGTCAAGCTCTAAAGATTTATAAAAGTTGACTTTTGCTAATTCATAATTTTCTAGATTAAGATATGACTCAGCTAGGTTGTTATATGCACTTGAATATTCTTCATCAATAGCAATAGCAAATTCAAATGCCTCAATTGATTTCTTATAATTTTTTAATTTAAAATATATATTACCTAGGTTGTACCATGCATATTCCGAGTATGGATCTTCATCTATAAACTTTTTGTAGTAATGAACACTATTCTCTAACTCACCAGTTTGCTCAAGACAATATGCCAAATCATATAAAGCATTTTCATGGTTAATATTTATTTCTATAGCTTTCTTAAAATATTTTGAAGCACTTTTAAAATCTTTTTGTGCTTGATATGCTAAACCAATCTGGTAATTTATCTCGTCCTTATTTTCTGAATAAATTAATGCTTTATTTAAAATTGATATTGCCCCCTTATATTCTGCAAGAATAATTTTTACCTGTCCAATCATTATAAAGATATTCTCGTCAGTTGGATTTAGAGAATGAGCTCTTTCTAATGAAATTAAAGCTTCGGAAAACTTTTGCAATGCAATTAAAATATTTGCCCTTTGAATTAATAAGTCAGAAGAAAACTGATGTTGTGATAAAGCAAAGTCAACAGCTTTAAGTCCAACTTTAAATTTATGATTTTCTATATACCATTTTGTAATTTTTTCATAAGATTCGGAATCATAATACATGTCAATATTATTCTTCATCTTCATCTCAAATTCCATTACAAGTTTGTATATCTCGTCCTTTTTCTTCTTAAACTCTTCTGCCATTAAGTGATTTTTTGAATGAAACTTAAAGCTACTAATTATATTGTTTATTTATAAATGAAATTTATTTTTGTTCACTAAACCTGAGGGCTTACTTTTATATTTTAAATACATATGGTTAGATTATTTTTTTTACTGTCGCTTTTAAGTGTAATAAAATTGAATGCCCAAAAGAATGATCAAAAACCAAACTTCCTATTTATTTTAGTTGATGATCAACCATATGATGCTGTAGGGTTTTCTAACAGATACCCCTTCTTAAAGACGCCAAATATTGATAAACTAGCTTCCGAGAGTGTTAATGTTAAAAATTTTTTTGTTACTCAGTCAATATGTTCTCCATCAAGAGCAAGTTTTCTAACTGGAACATATCCACATATTCATGGTGTAAATCAAAACAATAAACATGTTGACCCCGATTGGGAATCATTTGCACCTTATTCAGTCCATTTACAACAGAATGGATATCAAACAGCTCATATTGGAAAGATACATATGGCACATAAGAGAGGAAAAGAACACATAAGACCTGGGTTTGACTACTGGTTTAGTTTTATTGGCCAAGGTAAATATTTTGATCCTGAAGTAAATGACAATGGAGTTGAGAAACAAATGGAGGGATATATCACAGATATTTTAACTAATAAGACTATTGATTGGCTTGTTAACAATAGAGATAGCAGTAAACCATTTAGCTTAAACCTTTGGCACAAAGCGGTTCATGAAAAACATTTGCCTGCACCAAGACATAAAAATTTATTCAAAGACGAAAAGTTACCAGAGCCTCCACATGGCATGCATAAAGAAACATTTAAGGGAAAACCAGAATGGCAAAGAAGAAAGACATTTGGTTTTAAATGGAAAGAAGGAGATACAATTCCAAAGGAATTAGATTTAAAAAAGTGGCCAATAAATAAATTCAAAAACATGCAATTGTTAAGAAGCTTAATTGCGGTAGACGAATCACTTGGAAAAGTAATTGAAACTCTAGAAAAAATTGGAGAATTGGATAATACAGTAATTATATACAGCAGTGATAATGGTTATTTTATGGGCGAGCATACATTTAGAGACAAAAGACTTGCCTATGAAAATTCAATAAGAGTTCCTATGATTATTAGATACCCCAAATTAATAAAGGAAAATTCAGAAATTAATGAACAGTGTTTAAATATTGACCTTGCTCCCACTATTTTAGATCTTGCTGGAATTAACGTGCCTAAATATATGCAAGGAGAGTCAATGCTAGATTTAATTAGCAAAAACAAAGACAGAAAATGGAGGGAATCAATATTATTTGAATACTATGTTGATGACGCATGGCCATATGCTGGGCCAGACCAATTAGCTGTAAGAACAAACCGTTATAAACTAGTTGATAATTTTATAGAAAACGATATTGATGAACTTTACGATTTAATTAATGACCCTGGGGAAATGAATAATTTGATTAATGATGAAGAATATGAAAAAGTAGAGAAAGAGTTAAGGAAAGAATCTATAAGATTACAAAAAAAATATAAATATAATCCAGAAAGAGACTGGTGGTTAAAAACACAGATAAAAAAATAATACATGAGTTACAATGATTAAATTTTTTCTTTTTTTATTATTTATTAATCTTCCATCTGAGAGCAAATTAAAGAAAGCAATTAAAAAATATGAAAAGGGGAAATACAATAAAGCAATTGATATATTAAAAACAAAAAATAAAAGTAAAAATTACGATCATTATTTTTACTTGGGTCACTCATATTCATTTGTTGGTAAAAATGAATTATCAATTCTATATTATGACACTGCAATTAATTTAAATAACCAGAAAGATATTGCGTTTTTTGAGAGAGGTATATCATACTTTTTATCAGGAAATAGTAGAAAAGCATTAGATGACATTAATACAGCAATATTAATTAATTCAGAAAATGCTAATTATCTTATAAATAGAGGAACAATATACTACGATCTTGGGATGATTGACTCGGCATGTAATGATTGGCAAAATGCAATAAATATGGATAATGATGTAATTGATTACTCCATAATCGAAATTAATTGTAATTAATCTTTTTTCTTGAAGTCACCATTCTTTATAGCTTTAATAAATTTCACCCAGGCAAATGGGTTTAGTAAAGGGTTTGATGGTAGTTGATATTTAGTTGAAGTTGCCATCATTTGTTGATCCATGAAATATTTATAATTCATGTTAGCACTCATTGGTTCATTATTATACATTCTTCTCAATAGATCTTTGTCTAATGATTTTTCCATGTTATCTAAATCTTGTCGATTAGGTAACTCAATTGCAAGAACAGCTTTTTTAAATAATTCCTCAGTAGGATAAGGAAAAATTTCAAGTTCAGGTAAAATTGTAGTATCCGGTTTTAATTCAATAAATAGTGTAACTGACTCACCCTTATCTCCTGGCATAATAAAATTTTGTTTTTGATAGCCGATGGCACTTACTATGATACTATCATTAGCTAAAACTGGCATTGCAAAGTAACCGTAAGGATTTGAAGTTGTTCCCCTTCCAGCCTTTGGAACGTATATGTGAACACCTCCAACACCAGAAATACTGTCTTGCCCTACAACTACACCAGATAGCTGAATAATTTTTTGTCTCCCTTGTGAATGCAAATCACTAATAGAAAACATGGATATTAAAACAACAAATATTAAAAAGAATTTTTTATTGAGTATCATTTTTAAAATGTTACTTTTTTAAAATAACATGCTAAATTACTTAATAAATATGTTTTTTTTATTTAGAATAGTTTGTAATAACAATATTTAACAGAAATGAGATTAAAAAAATTTAATATTGAATATGGAAAAACAATATTTAAATCTTTTTCAGATGTATCTAGGATAAGGATTTTAAACATATTGGCAAACAGAAAAGAAGCATCTATTTCTGACCTTGAAATGATATTAAATTTTACTCAAACTAAAACATCAAGACATATTTATTATCTAAAAAATTCAGGTTTACTAAACTCAGAAAATAAAGATCAATTTATATTCTATTCATTAAGAGAAGAAGCTTTAGATATAATTGATCAAATATTTGAATTTTTAGATAAAGATGAACAATTAAAAAAAGATCTAGAAGCATATGATATTATGTACTCAAATAGAGAACTTGCTAGAAATAAAATTGAAATAAAAACCTGGAAACAATAAATTTTTAAAATTATGAATAATGCATTTTTTGAAGTACCAATTCCAATTAACGAACCTGTAAAAGATTATGTTAATGGTTCTCAAGAGAAAGAAGAGTTACTAAACACTCTAAATGAAATGAAAAATAAGATCATAGATATACCTATGATAATTGATGGAAAAGAAATAACCACTGATAATAAAATAAAAATTACCGCACCTCATGATCATAATCTTCATATTGGAAACTTCTATGAAGGAGATAAATCTCATGTAAAATTAGCGATTGATGCTGCATTAAAAGCAAAGAAAGAATGGAGTGCAATGTCTTGGCAGAGTAGAGCTTCAATATTCTTAAAAGCAGCAGAATTACTTGCCGGTCCTTACAGGTCTAAAATTAATGCATCTACAATGCTCGGTCAGTCAAAAAATGTCTTTCAGGCGGAAATAGATGCTGCTTGTGAATTTATTGACTTCCTAAATTTCAATGCTTCTTATATGGAAGAAATTTATAAGAATCAACCTGAATCATCACCAGGTATGTGGAATAGGTTAGATTACAGACCTTTAGAGGGTTTTGTCTTTGCAATAAGTCCTTTCAACTTTACTTCTATAGCAGGAAACTTATGTGCAAGCCCTGCTTTAATGGGTAATACTGTAATTTGGAAGCCTGCTTACCCTCAAATTTATTCAGCAAAAGTTATAATGGATTTATTTAAAGAGGCTGGTCTTCCTGATGGAGTGATAAACATAATTTATGTAGATGGCCCCGATGCAGGAGATATAATATTTAAACATAAAGATTTTGCTGGCTTACACTTTACTGGAAGTACTGGGGTATTTAAACATTTATGGAAAGAAATTGGTCAAAATATTGATCTATATAATTCATATCCAAGAGTTGTAGGTGAAACGGGAGGAAAAGATTTTATAGTTGCACATGAATCTGCAAACTCAAAAGAAGTTTCAACTGCAATTATAAGAGGTTGTTTCGAATTTCAAGGTCAAAAGTGTAGTGCTCCATCAAGAATTTATTTACCTAAATCTTTATGGCCAAGTATAAAAAAGGAACTTTTAGATGAAATAAAAACTATTAAAATTGGTGAGCCTGATGACTTTTCTAATTTTATGAATGCCGTAATAGATGAGAGAGCTTTCAATAAAATAGTTTCTTACATTGAAGATGGTAAGAAAGATAAAGACTTAGAACTTCTTATTGGAGGAGATTATGATAGTTCAAAGGGATATTTTATTAATCCTACTGTTTTTGTTACAAACAATCCTAAAAATAAGTTAATGGTAGAAGAAGTTTTTGGACCTGTAACATGTATCTATATTTATGAAGATAAGGAATTTGATAAGACTTTAAAGCTTGTTGATGAGACATCTCCATATGCTTTAACTGGTGCAATATTTGCTTCAGAACAAGTTGCTATTGATAAAGCTATGAATGCCTTAGAGTACTCTGCAGGAAACTTTTATATTAATGACAAGCCTACTGGTGCTGTTGTAGGTCAACAGCCTTTTGGTGGTGGGAGAGCTTCGGGTACAAATGATAAAGCAGGTTCTTACCTTAATTTATTAAGATGGGTATCTCCTAGAACAATAAAGGAAGTTTATAATACCCCAAAAAATTACAGATATCCTTTTTTGAAAAACTAATTTTGTAATCTTAGTTCGTACCTATTGAAATAGGTCACTACTAAAAATGATATTATCAAATATGATGAAATAATAATTTCATGGAAAGGTATTATCATTTCAAGTTCAGTAAAGTTATTTGTGTAAACCAAAAGCAAAAAACCAAATGTGAGTTTTATAAATTCTGCAATCCAAGAATTTTTTTCTTTATCCATTAAACTTGTTAAACTGTAAATACAAATAAAAATAAAGGCTGCAAATAAGATTGCATCAGTAAAAGAAATAATATGCAGATTATTAATAAAGAACATTATAAATATAAAAACTACTATGAATTGATACCAGGACCAATACTGTAATTCTTTGGATAATATTGGATAATATTTTTTATAGTCATATACCGAATCTATGGATTTAATAGGATACTTTTTTTCAACATCTTCTGGTCTCCAACCGGTAGGCATAAACCATATTTTAAATTTATCAATAAAGTTTGTAGTTCGCCAGGTATCTCTTATCAGTAGAAAAAGATGAGAAAAATTTATTTTTATAGGATTCCAAGACCTTAAAGGTCTTTTCACACCATAGACTGGCGGGACATCGTCTAATTCTTCTTGAAATGTTCCAAATAATTTATCCCAAATTATAAATACCTGGGATAGATTTTTATCAAGATACTCTTTATTTATAGCATGGTGGACCCTGTGATGAGAAGGTGTGACAATTATATTTTCTAAAAAGCCAAGCTTTCCAATAAGTCTAGTGTGGTACCAGTACTGAGCAAAAAGATGAAGAGGTGCAAGGACACCAACTACTTCTGCAGGAACTCCAATTAATGCAGTAGGAATTAGAAAAATAAATGAAATAGAGAAGAAGTTTGAGATGGATTGTCTTAGAGCACATGCTAAATTAAATTCTTCACTACTATGATGAATAATATGATGATTCCAAAAATAGTTGATACTATGGTTAATTCTATGAACCCAATACCCTGCAAAATCAATACCTATAAATGCAATAACATAAACTAATAATGAGGATTCAATATTGAAAATAGCTAAATTATCAACCATATAAGAATATGAAATTATGATAATTGTTAGACCTAAAACATCTTTTACAATATTAGTTAGGCCAGAGCATAGACTAGATAAAGTATCCATACTTCTTATAACATAATCTTTATTATATACTTTAGAAAAGAATATTTCAATTGCTATTAAAGTAATAAAAAAAGGAATAGCAAAGTTCAAAGTTGTGATGTAATATGTCGGCATAAACAAATTTATATTTTTTAATCGAAAAACATATAATAAACTATATTCGTACCACATTTTGAAAATGAAACAATACACTTTTCTATCATTTCTATTATTTTTTTCTTTTTACAGCGAAGCTCAAAAAACTTATGAGCCCTTAAAAATTTCTGATGATTTAATTTCAATTGATGGTCTCATTAACCAAGAAGAATGGGATAAAGCTCTTAAAATTGATCTTAATTATGAAACACAACCAGGTTATAATACAAAGCCAATTGTAGAAACATCTGGATATATATTATATTCTGATTATCACATATATCTAAGATTCGATGCAAAAACGAGAGAAACTGTAAGAGCATCCGTAAGGAAAAGAGATGACTTTGGAATATTTAATGATGATATAATTGGTATAGTTATTGACACATACGGTGATGGTAGAAACAATCTATTTATAGGATCAAACCCTTATGGTTCTCAAATGGATGTGAGAGTTCTTAACTCTATTATGGAAGAGTCAAGATATGAGATCTCATTCGATTTAGAATATGAGTCATCAGGATCTATAAATGGTAATAGCTATCAAATTGAAATGAGAATTCCTTTCTCATCTTTACCATTTCCAAATGGAAAAAATCAAAAATGGAAATTTAAGATTTTTAGAAAATATATTGATTATGAATTATCTTCTTCCATGGA
>CENW01146167.1_pt1 | contig 12416 bp, 13 predicted proteins | sample 530241 | NCBI WGS metagenome assembly CENW01 (sample SAMEA2619818, study PRJEB7988) | marine metagenome | isolation source: saline water (ENVO:00002010), including | reverse complement strand
ATAGTCAGCATTTTTTTTTTGAGAATATTCTATTCCAATATTATTTGCTTGCCCAAAACCTAGATTAAGATGATTATCAATAAGTTTAATTTCTTTAAATCCAGATAAAATTTCTAATGTTTTATCACTTGAACCATTATCAATAACAACTATTCTACAGGAATATTTAGATTTAAGGAGAGACTGAATAGTGTCCTTTATCCATCTGTCACCATTGAAGGTAACAATAATTACAAAAACATTTTTTCTCATAAATTTTATTCTTCTGAATAATTATTTCGATAATTTATAATTTAATTCTTAAATATGTCTCATATTTAAAAAACTTCTAAATATGAAAAAACTTTTAATATTACTTTTTACTAGTCACTTAGTGTTTTCACAACAAAATAGTGAAATAAAAGTTGGTTCAGAGAAAATGAATGAGTACATAGATAAGATATCTAATAAGTCAGTAGGTCTCCTTGTAAATCATTCTTCTACAGTAAGAAGTACTCATCTAATTGATACCTTAATTTCTAAAAATATTAATATCAAAAAAATATTTAGTCCTGAACACGGGTTTACTGGTAAAATTGAGAGAGGAAAAACTGTTAATGAAGACACTTTAATTATAGATGAAAAAATAATTCCTATAGTATCTATGTACGGTAAAACTAGGATTCCAAGTAAAGAATCTATGAAAGGATTGGATATTATAATTTTTGATATTCAAGATGTTGGTGCAAGGTTTTATACATATATAAGCGCTATGCATAATATGATGAATATTTGTGCTGAGCTAGGAATATCATTTCTAGTATTAGATCGACCTAACCCAAATAGTGGTTACATTGATGGACCTGTTTTAGAGATGGAATACCAATCTTACATCGGAATGCACGAAATACCTATCGTTCACGCCCTAACAGTTGGTGAGTTAGCTAAGATGATAAAAGGAGAGAAATGGATTGAAAATAGTGAAAAATTAAAATTAGAGGTGATTAAGATTGATAATTGGGATCATTCTAAAGAATATAAATTACCTGTAAGACCATCACCTAATTTACCTAATCAACAGTCCATTTTACTGTATCCTTCCTTGTGCTTGTTTGAGCAAACAACCGTTAGCATAGGAAGAGGTACTGCTTTCCCTTTCCAAGTTATCGGTCACCCCAACTACGACAACAAATCTTTTTCATTTACTCCAGTCAGTGTTGTAGAGGAAAGAAAACCAAAACATGAAGGCAGTGAATCTTTTGGAATAGATTTAAGAAAAATTAAAGTTAAAAAAGAGTTAAATATTAAATATTTGATAGATTTTTATAATAAGTTGAAGAATACAGATTCTGATTTTTTTGGAAAGTATTTTTATAGAATAGCTGGCAACAAAAAACTAGAAAATCAAATTAAAGATGGTATCTCAGAAAAAGAAATAAGATCTTCGTGGGAAATTAAGCTTTCTCAATATAAAGCAAAAAGAAAAAAATATTTACTGTATAAAGATTTTGAATAGGTGAAAAGAAAGTCAATAATATTTATGGGTACACCTGAATTTGCAGTACCATCTCTTAATATTCTTATTAAAAATGATTTCAATGTGATTGGGGTAATAACTGCAACCGATAAAAAAAGTGGTAGAGGAAGAAAAATCAATTCTTCACCGATAAAAAAAATTGCTCTTAAATATAACATACCAATTTATCAGCCTGAAAACCTAAAAGATCCTATTTTTTTAAATAAATTAAATTCATTAAACCCTGATTTATTTGTAGTGGTTGCATTTAGAATGTTGCCAGAGATTCTGATTAATATTCCCAAATTAGGTACTATAAATTTGCATTCTTCACTTCTGCCAGATTACAGGGGTGCTGCACCTATCAATTGGGTGATAATTAATGGAGAAAAAGAGACAGGAGTAACTACATTTTTTATAAACAAAAAAATTGATGAAGGTGACATAATTGACTCCGTTAAAGTAAAAATACAGGAGGGATATTCTGCTGGGATTCTTCATGACAAACTTAAGATGATAGGAGCAGAGTTAGTATTAAAAACTGTTGAAAATATTTTCACAAATAAATTTTCAAGAAAGAAGCAAATAATATCTAATGAGGATAAGGTTGCACCTAAAATTGATAAAGAATTATGTAAAATAAATCTCAATCAAACTGGCAAGGAAATTGTAAGACTGATAAAAGGATTAAGCCCCTACCCTGGTGCAAAATTAAATTTTGATGACAAAAATTATAAAATAATTGATTGTAAAATATCAGATGTTAACTATTCTAACAAAAGCATAATGTTTGTTGAAAATAATAAATTATATTTCAATAATTTAAATAATGAAAGCATTGAAATTTTAGAGTTACAAGCGGAAGGAAAGAAAATAATGAAATCTTCTGATTTTCTAAGAGGAAATAAATTATGAAAAATATATCTCTTATAGTAGCAGTCACCAAAAATATGGTAATTGGTAAAGACAATAAATTAGCTTGGCATTTGCCAGACGACATGAATTATTTTAGCAATATGACAAAGGGCCACTCAATAATAATGGGACGTAAAAATTGGGAATCTATACCCGAGAAATATAGACCATTACCCGGTAGAAAAAATATTGTAGTAACAAGAAACAAAGGATTTCAAGATAATGGAGCAACAGTAGTAAATTCTATTGAAAAAGCTATTGAGGTGTCGAGAGCTTCAGAAGATGAAGAGATTTTCATAATTGGTGGAGGTGAAATTTATAAACTTGGATTTAAATATGTAGACAAATTATATATTACAGAAATTTATGCTGAGGTTGATGGAAATACATATTTCCCTGAGTGGAATAAGAAAGATTGGAAAGAAATCAGCAGAATTTCTCATCCGTCAGACGAAAAGCACGAGTATTCTTTTGACTATGTAATCTATATGAAAAATGAGTAAAGTTTCCTGTAGTATAATAACGATAGGAGATGAAATTCTTTTCGGTCATATATTAGACACAAACTCCAAATGGTTAAGTCAAGAACTAAATAAAGTCGGAGTAAAAATTTTAGAAAAGAAAAGTATAGGTGATGACTACGATCAAATAAATGATTCAGTAAAGAATTCATTGTCTAATTATGATATAACAATATTAACTGGTGGCTTAGGCCCCACAAATGATGACATTACAAAAAATTGTTTGAATGATTATTTTAAGGGTAAGCTAATATATCATGAGAAGACACTAAACCACATAAAAAATATCTTCAAAAAAAGAAATTTAGAGTTCACAACAAAAAATAAGAATCAGGCATTAGTGCCTGATACTTGCAAGGTACTTCACAATAAATTTGGGACTGCACCTGGGATGGTATTTAAAGATGAAAATAAAATTCTTATTTCGCTTCCTGGAGTTCCTTTCGAGATGAAAAGTCTATTTGAAGATGAATGTAAAAAAGTTATTTTAGAAAATTTTGATCTTCCAAAAATATTTCACAGAATAATCAAAACCGTTGGTATTGGAGAGTCATGGCTCTCAGATTTAATTCAAGATTGGGAGAATAATTTACCTGAAAATATAAAACTAGCATATCTACCTAGCATAGGAAGAGTAAAATTAAGATTAACTGGTTTTGGAGATGATTTAAAAAAAATAGAAAAGGATATTAAAAAAGAGGAGGAAAAAGTTATCCCTCTAATAGATAAATACGTTTTTGGTTATGACTCAGACGAGCTTGAAAAAATAATTGGGGATTTGCTAAAAAGTAAGAACAAAGATTTATCGATTGCTGAGAGTTGTACCGGTGGATTCGTATCTAATCTTATTACCTCTATACCTGGATCATCAAAATATTTTAAAGGGTCATTAATTGCATATAGTAATAATATTAAAATTGAAGAATTAGGAATCTCACCTAATACTATTAATAATTTTGGTGCTGTGTCTAAAGAAACAGTTGAGGAGATGGCAAAAAATATTAGAACAAAATTTAAAACATCTATTGGTATTGCGTCTTCAGGAATTGCAGGCCCCGGTGGTGGCACTAAGGATAAGCCTGTGGGCACTGTATGGATAGCGTATTCTGATGAAAAAATAACTGTCAGTAAAAAATTAAATCTGACGGAAAGAAGAGATGTCAATATAATATTATCTTCTATAAATCTATTGAATCTATTAAGGATAAATTTAAAAAAGAACTGAGAGAGAAATTGTCATTCTATTAAAATAACCATCTCTTCTAATAGTATCATTAGTAATATTTTGTCCAGGAAAAATATCTATAGGACCCCACCACCATGACCAGTTATTATGCTCTGACGAGTAGCCTTGAAGCAGATAACCAACTTTTAATGAAATATGTTTTTTTCCGGAAGATTTTTTTATTCCTATGGACGGGCTCCAAAAAAAACCACCATTTGTTGATATATAATCTTCTGATCCAAAATCTTTTCCTAGTGAAAATCCTATTTTATTTTCAGCAAAAAGTCTAAAAGTAGATTGTCTATTTAGGGGATATATATCATAAAAATTTTTAAGATAAATTGGTATAAAATTTATCCTATCAATCATAAAAATACCTGAACCAAGTCCGAGATTAAAGTGTTTATTATTGAATAAACCTTTTGAAATAAATGCGCCAGTATTTGTACTAAAGTTTCCAGTATTTATTCCTAATTCAATATTATTCCAACTCTTCTTAGTAAATTCATAAAATTCAGAATATCTATTAATTTTTAGTTTAATATTTCTATCAGAACTTATATTTAAAGTGTCATTTAATCTGTAGATAAAAAAAGAAATTTTTCCAGATTCAGAGTTTCTTATATCACTTTTTGAGTAGTTTATTAATTTTCCCTTGTACTTTACTCCATCTAAAATTAATAAGTCATTTTTTTGAGCATTTAAAGAAAAAGATAATATCAGAAAGGTAAAAAATATTAAAAGTCTCATTTATTATAGACTATTTATAGGAATAGTACTAATATACTCTATCTCACCAAGTTCACAATCATAATTATACTGATGAAAACCATCAGAACCAATTACCATTAAAACATCCATAAAAGGAATCACATCTATAGAACTTATATCCTCAAAATGTTTAATCAGTTCAATATTTTCAAGATTTGAAATATCAAACATCTTCAGACCATATTCACCTTCAGTAATAAATAGACAATTATCATCTACTCCTAATCCGTGAGGATTTATCATAGAATAAGTTTTAAATAATTCAGGTCTCACAAGGTCTGATATATCAATTATATCTAATTGGTTACTAAAACCTTGACACTCGGTACCTCCTCTAAGAGTAACAAAAGCGTAGTCACCTTGTACAACCACCGGATCGCAGCTTGTCATATGCTCATAAGTAGAAACCCATTCTGGACTTTCTTTATTATCTAAATTGTATATATGCATCCCACTCTGAGCTCCAATAAATAAATTTCCATTATAGGGAAATATTGTTTCAATACCCCATCCTAAATTAACGTCTTCTTTATAAACTGGATTTAGTTGATCAGAAATATCATAGGATTTGAGAGTCCATGAATCAATTGTATATAAATAATCATCAACAATAGTAAATCTAGCCATTGAGCCTCCAATTCCAGTATTTGAGTCACTTCCAGCACTAAACGAAGTCTCTCCTCTACCCCCTGATAGACCCAAATCACTTGAAGATTCACAGCTAATTAATACTATTATTAAGATTGATATATATTTTTTCATAATTAATCGTATGCTAATCCACAGTCATGGTTTTCAATATATTCTTCTTTTAACTCCTCTTTATATCCAACAATTACACCTTGATCTTCATTATATAGACCTTGGTTAAGGTAATAATTATCAAAATTATTTTTGAGTCTATTAACTTCTGATATCGAATTGATATCTGAAATATCAAAAACAACAAGATCTAGGTAGCTGTCGGCATAAAGGTAGTCTCCTTTTGTTGCTAAATCATAATTTCCTGGTAGAGTTATAAATCCAATATTTATAGGGTTGGACACATTTCTATTATCAATTATGTGAATTCCTTTTTTTGTTTCACTGATAAATAAATAGCCACCTTTATAATTTAATTTACCTGGATTATTAATCTCTCTAGAACTTGTAAAGCTTACAGAATCTCTGATAGATTCCATAGATGCATATATAGGATCATAGACCGTGTAGGACCTGTAGTAGTCACATGTATCTTGACAGGAAAAAAGAAAGAAAGAAAAGAAAAAAAATATGTAACTTGTTATTTTCATTTTAACTTTGAACGCCTATAACAAAGTTATAGTATATATTATTAATTAAATATTAATAAATGGATAAGATAGAAATGGTGATGCCTAAAATGGGCGAAAGTATCATGGAAGGAACCATTCTTAAGTGGCTCAAAAAGGAAGGAGATTCAATTAATGAAGATGAATCTGTTCTAGAAGTAGCTACAGATAAAGTTGATACTGAAATTCCATCTACATGTTCTGGAACTATATCGCAAATTTTAGTGAATGAAGGAGATATTGTGAAAGTAGGCAGTCCCATAGCTATAATAGAAACTGAACAAAATACAGGTTCAAAAACTATTGATTCAGATTATGTTAAAGACTTAGAGAGCAGTTTCTCTGAAATAAAAAATGATATTACTAGCCCACCTGAAATTAAAGATAAAAACAAAACTGAGTTCAAGTCTGAAAAATTTTTCTCACCATTAGTTTTAAATATTGCGAGTAGAGAAAATATTAGTTTGTCAGATTTAGAAAATATAAATGGTACTGGTGAAAATAGTAGAGTTACGAAGTATGATCTTTTAAAATTTTTAGAGGATAAAAATGAGATTACACAAGATATTGTTAATGACGAAATTAAAATCGAAGAAGAGATTATTTTAAAGGATGGTGAGGAAATAATTGAGCCAGATAGAGTGAGAAAGATTATTGCTGAAAGAATGGTTCAATCTAAGAGAATATCACCACACGTTACCTCCTTTGTTGAGGCAGATATTACTGAAGTATTCAATGCCAGAAAAGAAATTAAAGATGATTTTTTAGAAAAGAATGGAATGCCTCTAACTTTTAATCCGATTTTTATAAAATGTGTTAGTCAGGCACTGATAGATTTTCCGATGATGAATATATCTTATCAAAACAATAAAATAATAAAGAAAAAAAATATTAATCTAGGAATTGCAGTTGCTCTTGAAGATGATAATCTAATAGTACCAGTTCTAAAAAATTGCGATCAGTTATCTTTTCTTGAAATAGTTGAAAAGTCTAACGATCTTATCGAAAGAGCTAGAAAAAATCGATTAGTACCTGATGATCTTGATGGCGGGACATTTACTATATCAAATGTTGGGTCATTTGGAAATGTGATGGGAACACCAATTATTCTTCAGCCACAAGTTGGTATACTTGCAATAGGTAGTATAAGGAAAATACCATCAGTTATTGAAACAGATAAAGGTGATGAGATAGCAATAAGAAATAAGCTTTTTCTGTCACATACATATGATCATCGTATAATTGATGGAGCACTTGGAGGAAAATTTGCACAAAAAATTGGATATTATATTGAAAATTTCGATTTAAAGTCAGATATTGATACTTGATTTTAACTTATGTCAATAAAACAAACATTTAAGAGAAGTTTTTATAAGACAATGACATGGAGAGTTGTTGCTTCTCTTGATACTGCCCTTCTAACATGGCTTTTTTCTGGTAATATAGTAACAGGATTAAAAGTTGGTGGAATGGAGATTGTTACTAAGCTTATAATTTATTTTTTACATGAGAGAGCCTGGAGAGTAGGCTGGAAAAAACAATCTGATAAATTTCATCATTCTAAAAGAAGAAGTCTTTATAAAGCTATGACCTATAGGTTCATAGGAACATTAGACACATTTATTTTAGCATGGATTTTCACTGGAGATGCATTGACTGGGGGTTATGTTGCCATAGCTGAGGTATTTACTAAAATATTCATTTATTATGTCCACGAAAGAATATGGGACAAACAAAAAATTGGAAATTGAGAATATATTTCTTGGACTAGGTTCTAACCAAGGAGACAGAGAGTTAAATTTAAAGAATTCAATAAAACTTTTAAATTCGAGAGTTGGTAAAGTATTAAACACCTCTGGAATATATGAAAGTGAGCCGTGGGGAGTTAAAAACCAGAATTACTTCCTCAACCAAGTTATTGAAATAGAAACACATATTGACCCAAATGATCTATTAAATATTTGTAAAAATATAGAATACGATATGGGAAGAAAACCAGAAATTAGATGGGGTAAAAGAGTAATTGATATTGATATATTATACTATCAGTCAAAAATTATAAATCAAGAAAAGTTAATAATACCTCATAAATTAATGCACGAGAGAAAGTTTGTAATGATTCCATTAAATGACTTGAATGAGAATCACTTGCATCCTATATTAAAAATTACTAATAAAGAGATATTAAATAAATGTAAAGACTCTTGTAAAGTAAAATATTATGGAAACTGAGGTAATTATCATATTATTTATTTGCGGATTATTTTCAGGAGTAATTAATACCCTTGCAGGAGGAGGATCATTGATTACATTACCTATCATGATTTTTTTAGGAATACCTCCAACTATAGCAAATGGTACAAATAGAGTCCAACTTATTTTTCAAAACATCTTTGCTGTATACGGATTCAAATCGAAAGGAGTATCTAACTTTAAATTTTCATGGTGGTTATCAATATCAGCGGTACTTGGCTCTATTATTGGTGCATACATAGCAATAGATTTTCCAGAGGAGCTATTTAAAAAACTATTATCAATTATAATGATTTTGGTAATGTTCTCAATTCTGTTGAAAGATAAAAATGAATTTATAGAAACTAATAATATTAAAAATAAGTGGTTGTCGGTTATATGTTTCTTCTTTATTGGTATATATGGAGGTTTTATCCATGCAGGAGTAGGTTTTTTGATGATATTAGTTCTATCGAAAGTTAATAGAATGCGGTTATCTCAGAGTAACAGCATAAAAGTTTTTGTTGCATTAATTTTCTCAACTGTTGCCTTTTTAATTTTCTTAAATGAAGATAAAATCAATTGGATTTACGGTATTAATCTTGGTATTGGTAGCGCATTAGGAGGTTGGATAGCAAGTAGATGGTCTTACGATAAATCAGACAAAACACTAAAAATTATATTATCATTTATTATTTTGTTCATGTCAATTAAACTTTGGTTTTTTTAATGTGAAAATTTTAGTAATAATACCTGTATTCAATGAAGAGAAGAATTTAGAGAAATGTATTAACTCTTTTATAAATCAAACCCATAAATTATCTCAAATTACGATAGTTGATGATGGTTCTACAGATAATACTCTATTAATTGGACGAAAAATAGAAAAATCCCATAGCAACATTCAATTTCTCAGGAAAAGAGATTCAAAATCTATTGCTCAACCAGGAAAAAAAATAATTCAAGCATTTAACTATGGTCTAAATAAATCAATTAAAAATTTTGATTTGATTGGCAAGTTTGATGCAGATATTGAATTACCTAAAAATTATTTTGAACAGATGGTAAACATATTCTCAAAAAATAAAAATATTGGATTAGCTTCAGGAATAATTAGCGTAAATAAAAAAGGAAATTGGATAGTTGAAGGTATTTATAATAAAAACCATGTAAGAGGTGGATTAAAATTATATGATAGATTAACCTTCAATCAGATAGATGGTTTAGCTGAGTCAATGGGATGGGATACTTTGGATGAAATGAAAATTTATTTCAATAGGAAAGAAACTTTTGTTGATCACAGTCTTATATGTAAACAACATAGGCTCACTGGTGAAAGACACAATAAGAAAAGATTTATAAAACAAGGAAGAGTTATGTATCTATTAGGATATGACATAGTCTTATGTTTAATTGGATCAATTAAATTTTCAATTACAGAAAAATCAATAAGCCCATTTTTTGATTCAATTTATGGGTATTTCAATTCACTTAATAAGAAAGAAAAAAAATTAGTGAATAATAATTTATCTAAATTTGTGAAATCTTATAGATATCAAAAAATATTTAAGAAGGTTGGTATCCATAATTAGAAATAAATTAACCAAATACTAAATGGGTATATTATTAAGACAAAGCTTTTGGTCAACAATAGTAATTTATTTTGGTGTTGTTCTAGGATTTATTAATTCAATAATACTTTTCCCCTCTTTTTTAAATACAGAACAAATTGGGTTAGTGAGGCAAATTATTAGCGCCTCAACTCTCTTAATCCCATTAACTACTTTTGGAGTTAATTCTGCTTATGTTAAATTCTATCCCTTCTTTAAGGATAGTATATCTGGAAAAAAAGAATTTTTCTCTTTTAATTTCTTAATTGTAATCCTTTCTTATGTAATTACTTCTTCGATAATTTATATTTTTTTCGATCAAATAAAATTTGTATTTAGTGAGAAGTCTAATTTATTCATTGATTATTTCTATGTGGTATATTATATTCTTTTCATACTTAGTATCAGTGCATTATTTGAGTCTTATCTAAGAGCAAGGTATGACACTGTAATGTCAAATATTGTTAATGGAGTATCAAATAGGTTTTTAACTGCGATTACCATTTTACTATTATCACAATCAATTATTAATTTTAATGAATTAGTTAATTTACAAATTGCTATATATTCTTTTGGGCTTTTAATATTGTTATATCATTCAAATAAAAAAGACAGTATCTCATTTAGCTTCAAGTTTCCTGAAATAAGACCATACTTTAAAAAGATATTAAACTTTAGTTCTTATTCATTTCTTGGTTCCTTCTCAAACATAATTGTTTTAAATGTTGATGTGCTCATGGTAACTAGTTTATTAGGTTTATCCCAAACTGGAATTTATACAACTGCATTTTATATAGGCATGATAATTGAAATTCCAAGAAGAGCAATATCTCAGATATCTATACCATTTATTTCAGAAAATATTAAGAATCAGAACATAACTAAAATTGAGAATTATTATAAAGAGATAAGTTTACACCAAACCTTAATTGGAGTACTTTTTTATCTTTTAGTAATAATTAATCTTGATCAAATTTTTAATTTAATTCCTAATTCTGAAAGCTTTATATCTGGTAAAGATGTAGTTTATGTAATAGGCTTTTGTAAATTAATTATTATGTTCTTTAGTTTTAATTCAGAGATTATTTCTCTTTCAAAATACTATAGGTTCACAGTAATAACAATTATTATATTAGCCATAATTAGCATAGCTCTAAATTTAATTTTAATTCCAATTTATGGAATGATTGGAGCAGCTTTTGCATCTTTAGTTTCAATATTAATATTTAATATAGTAAAGCACATCTTCATTAAAATAAAAATGAAAATATCACCATTTTCAATTAATACATTTAAGGTGATATTAATTGGTATTATCCTATTTATAATTGATTATTATTTAATGCCAGCCTTAAGTAATGATTTCCTATCTATTTTATTTAAATCTGCAGTTACTTCTGTAGTATATTTTTCAGTAATTTATTTATTAAAAATATCTCCAAAACTTAATGGAATAGTTAAGTCATATATTAAGAATTAAAAATTACTTCAAACTTTTTTGCAAGGTGATTATACCTTAGCTCCGAATAGTCTAGTTTTTTATTCTCTAATTTTTTGTTTTTATATAATTCAAACATTTTAGTTAAGTAACCTTTAATTGATTGACTATCAGAATAATTTAACCTTTTACTTCTTTTATATTTCTTTAATAGATAATCAACATCAATACTTGGATAATCACCTAAGGTCAATATATTTTTTTCTGAAACTAAGTAATCAAATAGTTTGTATGGGGTTGTATTTTGATTTTTTGTATTATTAAGTAACAGTAGAAGAATAGAAGATGAATCAATTTCATCATTAATTTTATTGTTAGGTATATAGCTTTTAATAGTTGTTTTTTTATTAAGATATTTTTTATTTCTGATATCATTTAAAGTAGTTTTTTGGATATTACCGTATAAGTGAAATTCAAAATTTTTATTAAAAATTTCATCTTTCTGCAATAGGTCATCTAATACCTCAATTAACACTTTTGGATGTCTAAGTTTATTTAATAATCCAAAATATGACAATATAAATTTCTTATTAGAGTACTTATTGGAGGGATAGTAGCTAGAACCATTAGTAATTACCTCTATTTTATTTTTTGTTAACAATGAAAACTCATTTTTTAACTCAGAATTAGTTGTTACTATTTTATCGGAAATCTTTAGAAATTGATTTTGATAATTTGAATGAATTTTCTTTGAAATACTTAAAGGGTTCATACTTAATAAAATATCCCAGCTTAAATAAGGATCCCTGAAATCTGAAATCCATTCTATATCAATTTGTTTTTTAATCCTTTTACCTAATAATTGTATGCTATGAGGAGGAGATGTTGTTATCATTAAA
>CENW01023091.1_pt1 | contig 12534 bp, 16 predicted proteins | sample 530241 | NCBI WGS metagenome assembly CENW01 (sample SAMEA2619818, study PRJEB7988) | marine metagenome | isolation source: saline water (ENVO:00002010), including | reverse complement strand
AGTGCCGAGACTCCAGAAGATGCTCTCAGAATGATCGCGTACATGAACGCATTCACCCGTGAGCTGATGGAACGAGACGTTCTGGTTCGACCACGCAACGTCGACGCAATGCGTCAAATGGCTATCGAGCGGTTGAACATGGCGCTTGGTCGAGACAATGTCGACATCGACCAGACCATGAGCGAACTGCTCAGTGGCGTTGACATGCGAGTCACAACTGGACAAGGGGCTTTGGACTCCAGAGTCATGGCTTCAAACATGCTGCTGGCCATGAAGGCACAGGCACTTGTGTCCGCTGCCAAGCGAGCCAAGGCTGGAGACAAGGTGGCGATCGCAGAAATGCACAGGGCTGCTCTGGAGTATCAGGTTGTCCAATCCTCCGTCGCTGCTGCCGGCACGAACTGGGGACGTGCTGGTGTGGCAATGCAGAATGTGAAGCTGCCATCTCCTGACGAGTTGCAATCAGTCCAAACTGCTGACGCATTCTTGGTCTCACTTGGCATGGACGAAGGTGCTTTGGTTGGCGACAGCAACGCTCTTGCTGAAGCGTTGACTCAAGTTGAATTGCCTGATGACTTGGGCTTCGTTGGCAAGGTTGTTCGTGAGATGGGCAAGAATGGAGGCAAGCCAAACAACCGTGCGATGAGCATGATCCGAGAGTACTACGTCAACAACTTGCTTTCAGGACCAAAGACGTTCTTCACTCTTAGTGTGTTCTCACCAATGCTCAATCAAACCGTTGACTCTTTGAGCAAGACGATGGGGGCTATGGGAATGATGGCCACCGGAAACATCACTGGCGGCACGCAAGTCATTCGTGAGCAACTGAACGCTATTGGCTACGCTCGTCAATCACTTGCTGCTTCATTTGAATACATGGTCCGTACACTCAAGACTGGCGAGGCCACGCTTATGCCAGGCACTCACTTGGACGACGCGACCAGTGGACCAGCCATTCGATCAGATTCGAGCAACCCACTGATTCGTGGTGCTGTGAATGGAGTTGGTGCAATTGTTCGCACTCCATCTCGCGCGATCATGACGTTTGACGAGTTCTTCCGTCAGATGAGCGCCAGGGTTGCTCTGTCCCAGAAGTTCATGCCAGAAGTTCAAGAGCGAGTTATCAAAGCTGCGATTGATCGCGGTGACTTGCCGCCAGAACCAACCAGCCTGCAACGGCAGTCTTACATCGCACAGAACCGATCGAACATTTCTCGACTGGTTGAGAATGAAGTGGACAATGTCATTCGTGACGGTCGACTTCGTGACGGTTACGCCATCATTGATGAGGCTGTTAACAGACCAGAGATCGCTGCGATCGACAATGAAGTCGAAAGAATCAAGGCAATCCAAGACTATTACAACACGGAACACACCGATACTCACAGCAGGAACGTGGGATACGGGAAAGACTACGCGACCCGTGCGGTGTTCCAGGGTGAACTTGGCCCCGTTGGCAAACAGATTCAGGCTTTCCTCGACAACTTCATGGGCGGCACTCTTCGATTCATTGTGCCGTTCTTCCGAACACCTTGGAAGATCCAAGAGAAGTTCTTCTCGATGGCCCCGACGAACGTGCTGGCTGAACTTGCCAACAGATCAACCAGACTGGTGGGCGGCAAAGGGTTTACTCTTTCGAGAGACAATGCTCTTTTCAATGTTCACAGAGACACCATGGCTGACTTGGCTTCGGGTGACCCAAGACGTATTGCAGAAGCACGCGGTCGACAGATCTTTGGCACTGGCTTTGCGTTGTTCGCATACGACATTGCCCAAGATGAAGAGGTTGGTTTGACTGGCGGTGGTCCAATGGACTTCACCGAACGCGCACAGCTTCGAGAAACTGGTTGGCAACCATACTCATTCCGAATCAAGACTGGCGATGATGAGAAAGGCGAGCCGGTCTACAAGTACTTGTCCTACACGGGGTGGGATCCCCTGGCTCAGTACTTGGCTATGGCCGCTGACACCTTTGAGTACCTTGAGGATCAGGCTGACAATCTTTCAGAGAACGAAGGCATGGCATTCATGTCAGCGATGATCCACACTTTTGGCGCTCAGATGCACGAAAAGCCATACATCCAAGGCATTTCAAACCTGGCGAAGGTCATGCAAGACTCAGACCCAAGAAAGCTGGAGAACTTCTTGCGGAGCCAAACTCAAGGCTTCATACCATTTGCGTCGGCTCAGGCTCAGATCTCCATGGCGAGAGACCCAATCGTCCGAGACTATCGAACCTACCTCGACTTCTTGCGTGGCAAGACCGCGATGTTTGGAAATCTGAACGAAGGCATTCCACCGAAGTACAACGCTTTGGGCGAGCCTGTTCGAGCCATGACCGAGACTTCGATGGATGCCTCGCTGCTTGGCATGCCGGCAAACTTCAACAACAGGGTCAACGTCAGCAAGTTGTCTCTGATGACTGACGACCCGATCTACAAAGAACTCGATCGAGCTGGCGTGGTTCTGCGGCCACCCAAACCTGTTTACCTTGGCGTGCTGGACCTTCGAGAGATCCCGGCCACCGTGGGAGAGTTCAGCGCCTACGACCAGTGGATGCGGAACATGGGGCAGGCATACAAGACCCCACGGGGCGACATCACTCTTAGAGGAGCCTTGCAATTGTTCATTGACGAAATGGATAAGGAAGCCCCAGGATTTATGAGATTTGACCCAGACCCTGTCACTGGCCGAATGCCAGCGGACAGCATCAAGTCAATCGTCTCGGCTTTCCGAAACTTGGCTTGGCAAAAGACACTGGAAGAAAATCCAAAACTGAAGGCTGCTTGGATTGACCTGAAGCAGCAACAGGTTGATGCTATGGCTGAAAACATCAGAACCAAAACTCCTGAAGGTTCTCCGCTTCGTGAACAGTCTGGCAGAGCCACAGAGCAAGTGAACCGCAGACTCGAAGCACTGATTGGAGGTCTTGACCAATGACCATCGACAACATGGGAAATGAGTTTGACCAAGCGCTCCTTAAGATTCTCCGTGAGGGTCGCCGGATAATGGACAAAAACGGCGAGGTGCAGCAGGTTGAGGCATCGGCGGCAGACCTCCAGGTCATTCGCCAGCGGCTCAAAGATTGCGGTGTCACGTCAGTCCCAACTCAAGGAAGCCCGATTGCCAACATCGTTGAGCAGATGTCCAAGACCGGCTTCAAACTTCACGATTTAGACGACTCTGACGATGCCGCTACGGCATAGGAGCATTCATGGAAGACACCCGAAGCGAAGGATACCCCTTCGTATTTGTCGACTGGGTCGACAGTTGTGAGCCAGTACCCAACTCTGATATCACCGCATACGAGTTGCCTGAGCCACAAAGGATCTTCCAAGCTGGTTTTTTGGTGGGAGACGCCGAAGACCACATAACCATCGCAGGTGCAATCAAGCCTCAGTTAGAGACTTACGATTATGTGATTACGATCCCCAGGGTCGCGATTGTTGCCATCAGATATTTGCAACCTGCGGATGACAAAGAGATTGTGGGATGAACTTTTCACTGGATCCCGTGTCTCGAACGGTGATGAATGTCCATATCGACGCACACTCGCCCAAATTCGAGCAGTGGTTCTTGCTCTCTTCGGACAGGCATCACGACAACGCACACACGGACTGGGATCTAGAAAAGAAGCACTTGGATCAGTGCGTGGAACGTGGGGCTGGCATCATCGACGTTGGCGACCTGTTCTGCGCCATGCAGGGCAAGTGGGACAAGCGGGCCGATCGGTCGGCGTTGCGAGAGGAGTACCAGTATGGGCAATACCTGGACCGATTGGTCGAGGTCGCGACCGACTTCTACAGCCCGTACGCCAGGCAGTTTGTGCTGATCGGGCGGGGCAACCACGAAACCGCGATCTGCAAACGTCACGAAACGGATCTGACGGAGCGGTTGACTCAAGCTCTGAAGACGACGACGGGAGAGCAGGTCCATGCCGGCGGATATGGCGGCTGGGTTCGGTTCATCTTCAAGCGGACCAACACTTCCAAAATCAGAATCAACCTGAAATACTTCCACGGCTCTGGAGGCGGCGGGCCTGTGACCCGTGGCGTCATCCAGACCAACCGGATGAGTGTGTTTCTGCCGGACGCCCACCTGGTCGTGTCTGGTCACACGCACGATCAGTGGCAAGTCCCGATCGCCCGTGAGCGTCTGGCCAACAACGGCGAAGTTTTTATGGACGAGCAGACACACGTCCGGTGCGGGACATACAAAGACGAATACGGCGACGGGTTTGGCGGCTGGCATATTGAACGTGGCGGGCCACCAAAACCCATCGGCGCTCAATGGCTGCGGTTCTACCGCGAAGGAACCAACATCAAATACCAAGTAGTGAGGGCTGACTAATGGCAGTTGCATCTGGCGATGGAACCAACACTGATACCAGAGACCTTGTGGCCGGTATGTTTACAGATGTTAATTGCGATCCATGTATTCGAGTGGATGGACAGATCACTGTCAATCTGAGCAACAACAATCGTGAGCATTTTCACCCCAATGACACAATTGATGGCAAATTTGCTTCTGACTTTCCTGCTGCGAGCAGCGGTACAATCTTGACGATGAATACGGCAGGAACTCCAGGGTTCGACCTATCTGACCCTGATGGCGCTGATACATCAAGAGCAATCATGACTTTGTTCATTCGAGGCGAAGGAAGCCAGTACGGTTCTGGTGAGGTTTTCGTAGAGTGCAATCCATTTGTCGAAGTCCACGGAGCTGGACGAAGAAACATCTTTGGTTCGTTTAACACTGAGTATTTGTTTCCAGGCAGAGTTTCAACCGCAGTTCCTCCAGATGGTGCATCTGTTGGAAATTCTGTTTTTGATGGCGACGTGAGGAATATTGGACTTGAGGGTTACAGTGGAACCACCACTGGATCAGGAGATCCTCAGATAAACATCACCGTCAGAGACCACACCATCTCGGGATATGCACAGAGTTTTGTTACAACTTTTGTGAATGGTTCCGCAATGACAGTCATGTTTACTTTCCCTAAAGGGTTGGACGCAAACAAACCATGTGGCCGTGATCGGTTGGCTGGAACTGCTGGAAGGCTTCGGACCCGACGATGAACCAAGAGGAGAAGGCCCGTGAACTCATCTCAAGACTTGCGAACGACTTCGAGTTCTTCCTCGAAACGCTCTGGGGCGAGATCGGACTACCGCCGATCGCAGAACACCAGAGGTGGATCGCGAGGTTCCTCCAAGACGGGCCACGCCGGCGGGGGATACGCGCGTTCCGTGGGGCGTCGAAGACGTTTGTGACTCTGGGATACGCCACCTGGCGTCTCTTCAGGAATCCCAACGAGCGGGTGCTGGTGATCTCCAAGTCAGAAAAGCACTCCAAAGACTCCCTGTACATGGTGCGAAAGTGGATTGGCCAAGTGCCATGGCTCCAGCACATGACCCCCGACCGCAAGGGGGGGCAGCGGGACAGCGCCACCAAGTTCGATATTGGCACTTCGGACAACGATCGGACACCGTCATTCACCGCTGCCTCCATCACGGGCCAGATCACTGGGTCTCGGGCGAGCCTGATCATCGGTGACGACATCGAATCGATGCAGAACTCGATGACCTACGAGATGCGAGAGCGTCTTCGGAACGAAGTCACCGAGCTGGACAACATCATCATTCCTGGCGGTGACGTGATCTTCCTAGGAACGCCGTTCCACCAAGAGTCGTTGTACGACAAGATGATGGACGCGGGCTACAAGTTCCAGTGCTACCCCGCCAGAGTCCCGCAGGAGAGTGAGCAGACCGACGACTTGGCTCCTGAGATCCAAGAGTTGATGTACGACGGCATGAAGCCTGGGACGCCCATCTGGCCGGCACGGTTTGATGATCAAGAACTGACCGAGCGTGAGGCTTCTGAGGGTCGATCTCTGTTTGCCATGCAGTACATGCTCATGACCAAGCTGACTGATGGTCTCGAATACCCGCTCAAGCTGGCGGACCTGGTCTGCATGCACACCGAAACCAGTTCAGCGCCCATGACGGTGGCGTGGGGGATGACTGACAAGTACGGATCTTCGACCCGGATGGAGGAGATCCCAAGTCTGGGCTTTGGTTCGGACGGGTTCCACTCGCCAATCATGTACTCCGACGACTGGGCCGAGTACTCGGGCGTCAAGATGTGGGTCGACCCCTCTGGCCGAGGCGCTGACAAGACTGCGTTCGCCATTATTGGCGAGCTGAATGGCTACCTGCACGTCCTGCGGCTGTCTGGCCTCGAGGGAGGCTACTCCTCTGGCGTGCTGTCTTCGCTGGCGAACGAGGCCAAGCGGCACGGTGTACGCGAGATCTTCGTCGAAGACAACTTCGGGCAGGGGATGTTCGTGGAGTTGTTCCAGCCATACATCCATCGACTGTTTGACGACGATTGGGGAGCGTCAATCAACACGGTTCGGGTTGCCGGCCAGAAGGAAGTGCGGATTCTGTCCGCCTTGGAGCCAATCACGAACCAACACCGGCTGATCATTCCGCCGGCGATCGCCACGGATCAGGAGTTTCAACGCCAGTACACGCGACTCACCCGAGAACGCAACTGCCTGAAGCACGATGACGAGATCGAAGCACTTGCCATGTGCGTCAAGATGTGGCAAGAGTCGATGGGCGTCGACCCCCAGCTCACTGCGGAGAGAAGAAGAGCGGATGCCAAAGAGCAGGCACTCCGTGAGCATTACGAGGCAATGGGTCTCGCATGCGCTCCACCCCCAAGATTCATTCAACACTGAGGATCCTCATGCCAAAAGTAAACGGAAAGAAGTACCCCTACACCAAGGCTGGTATGGCTGCGGCACGCGCTGCCAAGAAGAAGAAGAAAGTCGCAAAGAAGGCTGGCAATGCACGGCGCAGGTCGATGTGAGTTCGCAGCCGCCAAGAAGCGGAATGTGAAAACCACCAAGCGAGCGCCCTCCGCCCGGCGGAAGGCGACCAAACCTCGAAAGAAGGCACGCCGTGGCTAAGAAAGACGCCTGCTATCACAAGGTCAAATCTCGATACAAGAAGTGGCCATCAGCTTACGCCTCTGGCGCTCTGGTGAAGTGCCGAAAAGTCGGTGCGAAGAACTGGGGAACCGGCGGTAAGAAGAAGAAGAAGTAATGGCGAAGCGTAAATCCAACAGCCTCAAAACCTGGTTCGGTCAGAACAAGGGCAAGGGGTGGGTCGACTGCAAGACCGGCAAGCCCTGCGGGCGAAAGTCGGCCACGGGGTCGAAGCGCCCGTACCCAGCATGCCGGCCAACCATGGCCCAGTGCAAGAAGTCCGTCGCCAAACGGAAGACCGGACCAGGTCGTGTCAACTGGAAAGGGCGGAAGTGACCTGCCCCAAGTGCGAAGAGCGACGAAAGAAAGAGGAGAAGCAGCTTTCGTGTTGCGAAGATCGATACAAGAAACTCGAGTCCCACTATCAACGTGTGACCATGGTGCTGGTCGTCATGACCACCATCGTCGGCAAAGAAGTCTTTGACAAGGCACTAGAAATACTCTCAATCGTCCCTGAGTCGCCTCTGACGGACGCCGTGAGTTTCGGAGAGTCAACCCCTGGGTTGATTGCTCGGGGGGCTGAGAAGCCACGCAAGTGGCATTCTCCCCCCCAAACCCCCCCTAGCATCTTTATGGCGGAACTTCCGCCATTGACGCCATCGTTGCGTCAATTCGATCCGATCGATGTCGAGCCGTTGTTCGACTCACCAGAACACTTTTTGCTGCCGGAGCCGGATGTGAGCCTGTTGCTCGCGTTGGCCGGCAGGCATGCGATACCAGCGAGGAAGCGATAGATGGCAAAGCCAGCGCGAGGCAAGGCACGGGTCAAGCTCGTCAAGAATCCGAAGACCGGGCGAACCCGCAAGGTGTCGTACGGGCAGGCAGGCAAGGCGAAGGGCGGCGGACCTCGAGTCCGACCAGGTACTTCCAAGGGCGATTCGTATTGCGCTCGATCCCTGGGGCAGATGAAGCGATCGCCAAAAGCTGCCAAAGACCCCAACTCTCCACTACGACTTTCGAGGAAGCGGTGGAAGTGTTCGGGTGCTAAGTCTCGTCGATGATTGTCTCTGCCATCCCTCATCCCAACCGGGGACCGTTATCCGCGTACCGTTGATTTTGGGTCGAAATGTTTGGCGGAGAAATTTGTGTTGCCCTCTATCGTTATGCATTTTCGCGACGAGACCCCCCGTCCCCCCAGGCTACTTAACGCGCGCCCAGGTGCGCGCGCGCACGCGCGTTAAGCGGTGAGCTTTTGCACCCGAATCCGCAGGTGGGGGCCACAATTCTGCCCCAAATTCCAAGGGGGGTGGGGGTCATGATCGCTGGGCCGCGAGTGTCGGAGTCTGCCGTAGACTCTGACATCGATCGATCGGGCGAGCGGGGGTCGGGCGGATGATCGCGGCGTGCAAGTCTTATCGAGTGTCTCAGCCGATCTGCTTTTTTTTGCAAAAGACTCCTACACTCCGAGCCGATACCGTGTACACTTCAATCTCGACGCCGATTGTGGCGTCTTCCTACCACCCGATCTGGAGATCACCATGAGTACTTCAACCGACTTCACTGGCATCATTCGCGACTTCGGAGACATCGAAGATCGACTCAGCAATGCCCAACTGTTTGAACTCGCCATCCACTGCGACCGCGACTTCCTCGACCACAACTCGTACCTTCTCGAAGACGCCATTCAAATCGAGGAGCAGTCCGTCCGCGACGGCAAGCCAATCGAGACCCTCACCCACAACCTGCTCATGCAGTGGATCGCCCACGAATGGATCTCGAACGAGGACCACGATGCCCTCATCGATGAGGCGTTGGAGGTCATCCGTGAAGACTGCAACGTGTCCAACGAATCCCGTCCAGAGTCCGCATGGATCGAACACGTCAATCACTTCCTCGGCAACCCTGACGACCGCGACATGGTCGTGGAACTCGGTCGGATCCTGACCGCCTTGGAGTGCCTCGCGGATCCGAACGAAGCCATCTGCGACGGTATCCAACGCGACTGCGACGTGGCCATCAACATGGGCAGCGGCCCCGACCTCGTCGACGTTCGCAAGTTGGCTCGCAACTTGGTCGAGCGTGTCTCCCCCCGCGTTCGAGAGTACGTCCAAGACCACTGCTGATTCAGTCACAGTTCCCGATCGCTGCCCCTGCGGGGGCGGCATTCGGCAACTCTGCCTTTTCCCTACCGTATTCTGGAGAATCACAATGTCTCAAATCGAACTCAACAATCACACCTTGGTCCTGCTTTCGCAGATCGCCGCAGGCGAGTGGGACGGTCCCATTCACCTCACGCAATGGTTCAACAATGAGCGTGGCCCATCGTCCGACTTCCTTCCCGCATGCAGCAACGTCGGCATCGTGGAACGCCGCCAGAAGATCATCGAACTCGCAGCCACGATCTACACCGAGATCGAGGAGTGGGCCGACCAAGACGGCGAGCGGTACGAACACCTGTACTTCGTGAACCCCGAATGGGGCGTCTGGGACTTCGGCCTTATCCCTCGCCTGCTCTGCGAGGCGTTCGCCGCCGTAGGCATCAATGACGACAACCTGCACACCCTCGATGGCGAGGACGTATGGATCCGCATTGGCGAGTACATCCACCGCGTGGCCAAGGGTTGGAAAAACTCATGGGAGTTCCCACCGCTCGACCCTGACCACGACTGACCTTGTCACAGTCATCAGTCGCCTGCCCTGCGGGGCAGGCATCTGGCGACTCTGCCAACCATTCCTACCATTTGGAGATTCACAATGTCTTACACCCTCGAATTCAATGAGATTGCAACTCTCGTCCTTCGCGCCTACGGCCTCGAAGATGTCGCTGGCATCACCCTTCTCACCCAGTCCGAAGCCGACGCCAAGTCACCTTGGCTCGCCTCCGCCTGCGCCGACCTGCTGACGACCCACGACGACCTTGTCCGGCTCATGCTCGAACTGCATCCTGACCTCCACGAACTCGGCTGCACCACTGCAATTCTGGAGGCGTACACCCACATGCTGTCTCCGCACACGGGGCTTGAAAGCGAGGACCAACGTCGGCTTGGAGACCTGATGAACAACTTCTGCCAGATGGTGGAATGTCCTGATGACTACCACTTCTATCTCGATCATGAGGGCGGGGCTTGGTGCATCGTCGGACGGTCGGACGTGCGTGGCACGGTCGACTGCTGGGTCGCCCTCGTATCCTGTGCAACCGAAGAGGACGCCGAGGCGTACGCGATCTTCGATGAACGAGAGGTCGCCCGCATGGACGACGGCTCGCTGAAGATCGTCGTGGACGACGAGCGTCAGCCCGTGATGATCCCGTGTGCTGTCAAGAACGACACCGACGTGATTGTTGAAGTGCCAACTGGTGAAGCAGGCGTATCCTTCGACGAGTTGGCAAGACGGGTGGAAGACCGCGACCTCAACAACCACTGCCGCATCGTGGTCTTCGAGCGCGGGCAGCAGCCGTACCTCCCACACACCGCGTACTGCGGACCATTCGCACCCGTATCCCTGTTGGAGTTTGCCGAGGGTGCTACGGTCTCGATCAACGGTTCGACCTGCTGATCACAGTTCCCCATCGCCTGCCCCACGGGGCAGGCATTGGGCAACTCTGCTCATTCACTTACCACGCATAGGAGATTCACCATGCAACGCTTCACCTTCCCCCAACATGATGACCTCATGTACGCCGACCGTATCCGTTTCTACATGGATGCGATGGGTGCGAGATTCGACCAACACACCAACTCCCACGTTGCCAACCACGGCATCACCGAACTGCTCGACGCGGTCATGACCGACGCCGAGTTCCGTGAACTCCAGGCGCAGGTCGACGGGCGTAGACCAGTCGAAGTCGATGACCGCCTGTCCGACGTGGCCTGCCGATTCGTCGCGGCCATGGTCGCCCACGATCTCGCGTACCACTGGGACGACGACCCGCAGCAGATCCTGAACGACGACTACGGCTTCGGCGTTCCCGCCCGCGACATTGAGCGTATCCGTGAGTGGAGCAGGTTCTTCGCGTGGATGAGCGAGACCCTCGACTGCAACGCCATCGTCTGGTACGGGCCAGCGGTGAACGACGTGCCGTTCGGTCGCGAAGGTGACCTGACCGGGGTCGAAGAGTGGGTGATCGAGAACTCCGATCCCGAAGGACTCTTACCCTGACGGCAACTCTCCGATGGGAAGAAGACACCCCCGCGTTGAGCGGGGGTGTCGGATCCCTACCACGGAGATCAGCCCCAACCATATCAGGAACCAACCAATGATTGAAGTTCAACTGAATTCCAATGGGGACTACTGGCAACTTTCTTGGACAGACCCCACAGGCAAGCGTATCCGGCGTGGCATCGGCCACAAATCCAAGGTCAACCGCAAGACTGCGAAAGCTCGCAGGCTCGAGCTGCAAGCCAGCTTGAACGAGAATCGCGAAGGCCGGGCTGCTGCCCGGTCCCTCTGGACCAGGTGGTCCGAGCGATATTTGGCCAATCGAAATGCAGAGTTGATGCCCAAGACCATGGTCATGCACCATCAGGTGGTCAGGCTTCTGACCGAGAATGCATACCGACCGAACGAGTTGGTGATGGCGCTCACGCCTGCCCGAGCCAACGATGTCGTCGCCTCCTGGCGCACGCTTGTGGGTCCAGCCACCGTGGCCAAGTGGGTCCGCATCGCGAAGACCGTGTTCACCCACGCCCACAACGAGGGCGAGGTTCCCATCAATCCATTCGCACACATATCCGGCGCGGAGCCAACGCCAGCCCAGCGGGAGCGGCACGTCACCATCGAGGACGTGACCAAGGTCACGCAGTATCTGCTGGAGCAGAAGCCCAAGACCGCCGCTGGGTGGGAGGGATTCAAGACCCGTGCTGGCGTGGCGCTCATGGTTCAACTTGGGTATTGGACTGGCATGCGTACGGGCGAGTGCCAACACACCGCTGGTCTACTGATCAACGGATTCCAAGAGTTGGACGAGGATCGGTACATCCTGTATCCGCGTGGCGAGTACGAGACCACCAAGCAGAAGCAGCGGGTCATCCGCATCGAGCCAAGCCTCCGCCTGTGGTGGAAGCAGCATGGCAAGTACCTTCAGGCCATGGCAAAAAGACCATCGAATCCGTACCGCGTGGTAAAGGACGCCATGGAAGTGGTCGATGTAGAACCGTTCACGTTCGCAGATCTACGCCGCACCCGCGATGTGATCTGGCATCAAACGTATCCGTCGCACGTCTGCAACGTGTGGCTTGGACACTCTGAGCGCGTTGCTCAGAAGCATTACTTATCCGTATCGGAGGAACACTACTCATGATTTCTTTATTGATTGCAGCTTTTGCAACGGTCGACATGACCAAGTTTGAAGACGCGGTTTGGTTCGTTGAGACCAGCCGCAAAGAGGGAATGATCTGGGGGGACCAAGGCCGCAGCCTCGGGCCTCTTCAGATAGGGCGTGCGGCGCACGCAGACGCGCTGGAATTCGACCCCAGCATCGGTGGCAAGTACGAGGACTGCCAGCACCTGGAGTACTCACTCAAGATTCAGCGAGCGTATCTGGC
>CENW01093497.1_pt1 | contig 12608 bp, 11 predicted proteins | sample 530241 | NCBI WGS metagenome assembly CENW01 (sample SAMEA2619818, study PRJEB7988) | marine metagenome | isolation source: saline water (ENVO:00002010), including | reverse complement strand
TGTAAAAATTGAATAAAGAGTTATGTTGTAATAGAATCATAAATAAATGAATGGGAATTAAGTTATTAAATAAGTATCTAAGAGAAAAATGTACGAGTAAATCAATAAACAAAAAACATTTGAGTCATTTTGCTGGAAAGCGTATAGTGGTAGATACAAGTATATATTTGTATCACTTCTTATCAGAGAATGCACTAATGGAAAATATGTATTTATTTATATCTATATTGAAGAGTTACGGAATAGAACCAATATTTATATTTGATGGTAAAACCCCACAAGAGAAGAAGAAATTAGTAAAAGAACGTTCTCAAAAGAAGAAAGATGCTGAAGAAAAATACAATGAACTATTATCTTTGAAGAAAGATGGAAAGATGGATGAACTAGAAGAAAAAAAAATGCAGTTAGAATTAGAAGCATTAAGAAGGCAGTTTGTGCGATTACGCAATGAAGATATAATGAAAGTGAAGGAGTTAATGGATGCGTATGGGGTAATATATTATGATGCTCCATATGAAGCAGATGATTTATGTGTATATTTTGTAAAAAGTGGAATGGCGTATGCGTGTATAAGTGATGATATGGACATGTTCCTATATGGGTGTCCGTATGTATTACGTAATTTTAGTTTATTAAACCATTCTATATTAATGTATGATACAACAAGCATATTAGATGAATTGAATATACCATTTAATCACTTCCGTGAAATCCTAATATTGTCTGGAACTGATTACAATACGGATAGTGATACAAATTTGATAGAGACATTAAGATGGTATAATCAGTATACAAATTATATTAAAAAGAATAAAGAAAAGAATAAACCATATTATGGTTTCTATTTATGGTTAGCAAAGAATACAAAATATATAACGGATTTGAAACAATTATTCAAAACATATCAAGTTTTCAACAATGAAGAGATAGAACATAAGAACACTTCTTTTGATAAAGAATCCAGAAAAGAGGACAAACAAAAGATAAAGGAAATAATGCAACACGAAGGGTTCTTGTTTTGTAACGAATGAAGGAAATGATGAAATGAAACAATAACAATATTTTTTATTGTTATGGTTTATGATAGAATTAAATTAGACTGGATAAATAACAACCTTTATAGGTTTCTGTGCCAATATGATTGAGATTAATAGAAACATCAATAAAGATTTGTCCTTCCATTTTACGCCAACGTTCGCAAAATAACCAATCTTCGGAGTAATAATGATTATTTTCAACACCACAATCAAAGAGAGCATATGCGTAGTTATTTTCAGTTCCTTTTAAGAATCCAATATCATCAACATATTTAGTATATGGAAACCCAGAAATCATTTTTTCAATAACACCTCGTTGAATCATCATGAAGCCAGTAGCAATATGGCGTACTTCTGCGGTATTGTTTTGAATATGAACGTTATTAGAAACGTAGTTTAAGTTATACTTCAATAATTTGTGACTGACGATATCTTGGTCGGAAATAGAATCTCTCAAGATAGATTTATTTTTATTATCAATCCATGCGGTGACATTATTTTGTTGGTTTTCTAGTAATCTATCCCATTTATAATTTTTGAGTGGGTATACACCACCAACAATGGATTTATTATGATATAATAGTTTTAATACATCAATAGCGTTCCATTGAATATCTGCATCAATAAATAACATATGGGTAGTCTTGGGGTTATTCATGGCACGAGCAATAAGGTTATTTCTTGCTCGTGGAACTAAACTGTCACAGTTACAGAATTCAACGTGAACCTCAATACCATATGATTTCAATGCATCAGTGGTTTCCATTAATGAACCAACATAGGGGGTATAACAAAGTCCACCATAGCAAGGGGTGAGGATATATAAACAAATTTTATTACTATTTTCAATGAGGAATTTATCAATGTCTTCCTGTAAGTTAGATGAACTCATAACTATACAATATTACAGTTATGAATATTTATATTGTTTATTTTATTATTTTGTTATCTATTTAACACCATAAACAATGTGTTTAAGCGGAAGCAGTCTTTGGGAAGTGGTGTTTCATATACTTTTGAAGGTTGAAGTAGGTAAGTTCATCATCCTTGGAAAGCTTCAAAAGCTTGGTAAGCTTGGCATCAGCGTGGATGATACGACCATTGTTCTTGTCCTTCAAGTTATGGGTTTGGATATAGTTGTTGATTTCCTTGCTGACAGCGGTTCTAGCCATTTCAGTTCCAACGGACTTTCCAAGGAAAGCAGCAAGCTCGTCACTGATTAGAGTGGGCTTGATGAAGCCAGAAGGCTTTCTGTTAGCATTAGAACGGCGACCTTTATTGGAAGCCTTCTCAAGAACCTTCATCTCACGAGAAATAGATTTCTCAAGGGTCTTGAAGTCACTCTTAAGAGTAGACAATAATGAAGTCATTTGCATTAGTTTGGCACCGAATTCACCCATCTTACCAACAACAGTAGCGGTAGCGGAAACAGGAACATCCTCTGCTACTTCCTCAACAGTAGGAGCAGCAACAACCTCATTAACAGGTTCAACCGGAGTAGCGGTCTTCTTGACACGCTTAGCAGGAGTAGACTTATCAGCAGCTTTCTTAACCATCTCTGATTATATACTATATACTGTGTTACTTTTTTAAGTTCTTTCACAGCAATAATAATAATTAATGTAAATATTCACATTAGTTATCAATAACAAAATGATTTTTTTTTGAAAAATAAGAAAAATAAGAAAAATTCAAGAAATTAGAATTGGATTGTCTCATATAAGAAAGGAAGAGCTCTTCTAGCGGAAGAAGATACACTTGTTAATGCAGTCATTAGATGAAAAGAACCAATTTTTTTGAAATCTTCATCAAATCCAGTAAAAACCATATTTTCCATTGTGTAAACAATAAGTTCTTTTAATTCATCGGTTTCCAATTGAAATAAATCACCTCTTCGCACATACCGGTCAAATGGATTACCACGTATAGGAGTTAAGTAACATATTTTATATTTTGTTTCATATGGGATATTAGAACGATAGTTCCAGAGGTCAGTCAAGAAAATATAGAAACGACGCAATAATGATGCATTCAATGAAAGGACCCAAGTATGGTCGCAGTAGATTTGAAGTCTATTTATTTCTATAAATACTTCGCGAACACGTTGTTCGTATGTCATATTTCGGTTGTTTGTAAGCACTTCTAATTGTTGTTGATGGTGAGGGCTTAATATACTGTTTTCACGACGAAGACGTCTAGTAGCACGTCTACGGGGTTGTTTTGGATGAAGAAATAATCGGGCATTTAAATAATCATTTAAATGGTCTTGTTTGAAGTTTGAATACAAAATGAAGTTGGAATAATACACAATAAAGATCTTCTTGAGGATATTCCTAGGTATTAAATCACGATTGTATGGATTTTTTATTTTACGTTGTTGCTTATATATGTATATAAGCGATGAAATATTAAATCCATATGTAAAATTACTACTATCAGTATAGGAAAAGAAGTATGGATGTTCTATTTCTTCTAATGGTTCTAGAGTGCAGAAATCAGTAGTATTATTACAAACAGACAAGTTCATAAAGCCATTACCGCGTAAATTATTATTTAACCGAACGTAATAGCCTCTAAATAATGATTGAATTTTAATACATCGTGTAATAGTAAGATATTTTGTATTCAGTCTATCAATAAGAACAGGTTTTGTGCCAGTAATTTTCTCTTTACATGTTTTACATGCTTGTTTAAGGTCATGAATTAAGTACGATGATAACTCAAGCTTATGTTTTATAAAATTGTCATAATTGAGTTCGTGTTCGTATATTCGTTTTTTATATGATTTCTTTGGATTATTCTTTGGGGATTTCGGTTTTATAACTTCGTTTGCTATTATATTTCCATCAAGCATATCATTGTCAATCGTTATAATTTCTGTGTTTTGTTTTAAGGTCTCCATTATAATATACTAACATATAAAAATTGTTTATATTCATTGGTATATTATATATAAATGGTGAAAGCATTTCAATAACAGACCATAAATGCTGTATTGTTACAAAAATTGATTTAAAGCGAAGACTCTTATTAATAATATCATAGCAATATGTCAGTATCAGACGTTCTTACTTACGATTCTTGGGATACCAACTCTATTAGATACATGCAACCTCGTATTACCGACAGAGGTGGTAGAATGATTTCAATTATTAGTAGTCAATCTAACCGTGGATTGAAGCTAACTACCCCGCAATTGATGACCTGGGGAGTTAGTGATTATGTTGACCCCACAACAGGAGAGTCTGATAATCGTTATACTATTCAATTGAGTTTCCCATTAGAAAATTACCAAACACCAGAAACAAACACATTTTTAGAAAAATTAAAGGTATTTGAGCAACGTGTAATTGACGATGCTGTTCAACATAGTGAAGCTTGGTTTGGTAAAACCCGTTCAAAAGAAGTAATTAAGGAGACTTATTACTCTTACTTGAAATACAGTAAGGATAAGTTAACAAGGCAGCCAGATTATTCAAAACCACCTTCTTTCAGACCAAAGGTTCATTACCAAAATGGCGAATGGAAGAATCTTGAGATTTACAGCCCTCAACAAGAGCTTTTGTTCCCTGATAAGGAAAATACAAATGTAACTCCAGTTGATTTGATTCCAAAGAGCAGTAAGGTAATGTGTTTAATTCAATGCACAGGTATCTGGACTGCTGGTGGTAATTCTTGGGGTGTTTCTTGGAAGATGATTCAGTGTATTGTGAAACCAAGAGAGAATTACACTGTGTTTGGAAAATGCCAGATTCCAATGTCTGATGATGAACAAACAAAGATGGAAAAGCAAGAAATTATGACTACTGATCCAATTAACGAAGAAGAGGAAGAAGTATTTGAATCCACTGCCACGGAAAAGACTTCTACCGAAGTAGAAGATAGCGACGAAGAAGCAGATGAAGAGGTAGTAGTTGAACAGCCAGAACCAGTAAAACCAAAGAAAAAGGTAACAAAAAAGGCTGCTCCTGTAGAAGATGTTGAAGAGGAGCCAGTAAAACCAAAGAAAAAGGTAACGAAAAAGAAGGTTACAGCAGCAACAGATTAAATACAAAGAAAAAATAAGAGAATATATGTATTATGTAGATAAGTAACAATTATTAATGGATTCACAAACCCCACGAAAAATAACACTGTATATGGTGTTATTTTTTACTTTTGTAGTTAAATTAAACAGAATAAATATTTTTTGAAATCGGCTGAAGATGCATCATTTTCTTATAAAGATGGAATGAAATCCGTTTGTAATGTTGATTGGTATAGGAACAGTTTCACTAGATAAAGTTTTTAAGTTCATTAACATTACATAATTTTTATCATTTTTTTTAGTAAAGCATATGAGATGAGGAGTATTTAAATGTGTAATAATTTGAGCTTCTCCAACAATAACAGTATCTTTTAGTTTAATTTTTTTTATAACTTTCATATTTTCACATATAGCAAAGCCAACAAAACCTTTTTTGTGTTCTACCAAGCTAAATAAAGTTTGTTTATCATTTATTTTTAAAGGAAAATCCATACTTATTTTTTCTAAAAGAGGAATTTTTTTATTTTCAGCTTTTTTTGTTTTTTTATTTATTCTCACTTCTCTTAATGTAGAATGAAAATTTAAATTTGTAAAATCCAATTCATCAACTTGAGTAGATTGAATTACAAATTGGTCTTTTTCATCTATAAACTTTGAAAAATGGAAAGTATAAACTCCTTCATCAATTGAAAAAGTTTCGGTTTCACCTGTATGTTTGTTTAAAATGTGAATGTAAGTTGGTTTATTATGATTTAAAAAAACAGGAAAACTTGTTTGAAATAACCTTTTTACATCAAATTCTAATGGTGAGTCAAAGACAACAAAGTAATTATCATCACTTAGAAAATCGTGAATAACAGGTATATATTTAGTTTTTAATGATTGTTTTGATAATACATTTAAATTTTCGTCTAACGTAATAAAGTCAATTTTCTTTTTCAAAATATTATAACTTGTTGTCTCTATAGTATTTGTTTTAATTTTGGTGTGACCTGAAAAACTGGAAACGCCTTTAATTTTAATTTTTTCTAATGTTGAAATTATCTTATTGTAAAAATCAACATTAATTCTATATGGTTGGTCTGTTTCGTAGAGTGCTAGTGTTCTATTTTTAAAGTTACATAAGGCAGTATTAGCAGTTCCAGTAGATATTGGCATCAAATTAAAAGTATTTAATATAAGAGTTCCTAAATTGATAAGAATTTTACGACCAAACTTTTTTTCAAATTTATATCTTTCCGTATTAATAATATGATTTGTAAAAGTCATTTCTCCATTATCAATAAATACACCCTGTATAACGCCATTACCAGTGAACAATTCAAATAAGGAAGTTACATTACGGAAGTCAACATTAGGACCTACTAAACCATAGAAACCATTAATTTTATCAAACATTTTATTATTTGTTAAGTCAATATTATTATCTTCTTTATAAAACGGTTTGGTGTTTCTGAAAAAATTAGGCACAAAACTATGAGTAGTGCCTAACAAAAATAATACGAGAAATATATTTACATACATATACACTTTACCGTATATATTTTTATAAATTATTTATTGATGTATTTATGTAATAGTAAGATGGACGTATAAATCACTAATGTTTGTTACGTCATATGGGTTACTTTTATTTGGAATAGGAATTCCACTATATTTCTGTAGAATAGTCTGCTTTTCTTGAAACCGTATATGTTGTCCGTCAATACGAATATTTTGGTCTCCAAATGTAATTATAAGTTGGAAATCTTCTAGCAAAGAATCCTTTTTCACTTTATAGTCAATATGGACATTGTTATTACTATCAATACATATGTGTTTGGGAAGTTCGGGTATGCACTCAATTTCTAGTTCGTTACCACTAATGTCATAGGTTAAGTATGAATGCCATAAGGGAACAAAAAAATCGTTGTCTCGTATAGTTAGTTTGTATACATTGTGCTCATACAAGTCATCAATGTTAGGATTTAATATGATTTTTTCATTGAGGTTAACTTTTTCTTTTATAACGGTTTTAATCATTTCAAAAATATATGCTTCTAGGTGGAGGTTATTTCGGTATTTATGTAATATTTCATACGTTTTAATAAGGTGTGTTTTATCTAATGTGTGTAAATAAGTTAACACTTGGTATTTACACGATGTGCTTATTTTTTCTAGGATAGAAATCCATAGTTCTTGTTGTTGGTATCCTTGAAATAACTGATTGAAAAACTTGAATACGAATTTAGAGTAACCAAGATTACGTTCGTCTTCAAATACATATTCATGATTCATACAATGGGTTAATAAATACTTGTTTGCTTCATTAACCTTTTGGAAAAGCTCTTTACTGTTTTTATTTTTTGATTTATCTGGATGGTATAGTAGTGCAAATGCTCTATATTGCCTTTTAATTATGTCTTCATTAATATTTTCTGGGTCTATTTCAAGTATCTGACACGCTAGTGTTTTGTTCATTTTGATAACAGCAATTTATTATATATAATATCATATTCTCTAAATGATAAATGGGGCGATAATTATTATTATAATACTTCAATGATGAGTATATTTTAGTCAATATATCTGAAACTTGTTCTTTTGAAAGTTTGCTTGATACGTGATTTGTATATTGAAATAAGAAATCGTAAATATCAACATCATAGGTAAGTAAATCATATAAAAGTTCTCGGAGTTGTAAGAAGTTGATTTTGTTTATATCTTCAGAATACTCTTTAAGATTGGTAAAACATTTATCAAATAAGTTCATAGGGTAGTCATTTGTATCACTGTAAGGAATCCACTTAAGTTCTTTTATATTATAGATACTATGGGTATCAATGTCACAGTATTCAGATAAGCGTCGTGTAGGTTTTGTATGTTCGTTTGCTAATGAAGAATAGTTTTGTAATACAACCTTTGATAGGAAGTCATTTTGTTTGTCATATTGGTTATGATGCATAAGATTGTTTTTTATAATATGATTATATCTCATTTGTTCTGGTCTTGTAATAGATAATATTTGACATTGGGACGTAATACAACTAGGAACGTGACTAATTTGTTCCGAAATGAAAAAGAAGTTGATATGTATAGAATGTTGTTTTGAAAAATGGTGAATATAATTATAAAATATTTCAAGTAATTCAGTGTGAATCTTATGAAAGTTTTTACATAAAATAATTCCATTTTTCTTTGATGTAGAAGTAATAATATCAACTATTTGAAAAAAAATGTCATGCCATAATATTTTTGCGTGACATCCTAACAAGTCCATATCAACTTCATAATGTATATCACTAATTTGAATAACAATATTCTTTTTTTCGTTTTCAATATTCATTAATTTGTAATATTTCAATTGAGATGGACTGTATTGAGAAATAATAGATAGTGCTTGTGTGTATTTACCAGAACCAGGAGGTCCGTATATGAATATGTTTTTTAATTCTCTTATGTTATTAGGTAATTGGGTTTTATAGGAATCTAATTCAGGGTGAAGTGAGAATAGCTTTTCACTTTGTATATATTCTTCAAACTTGGTTTCATAATATTTCATTTAACGTATAGAAATATTATAAAATGTAATGTTTATACGCATTTATGTAGTAACTCTATGTTAAGCGTATTCTAGATTTTTGAAATTTATTTGCTATAGATAATAGCACAGCGGCAAGTATGAAGCCACATACAGATAAGAAATACATAGATAGATATACCATTTGTTTGTAATCACTGAAACCAGGAACAGTATTAATAAGGATATCTTTAGATGTGAAAACTACTATAATCAAAATCGTGAATATAATAAAGATAGGAATAAATAGGTCTTTGATTATGTTAACGTTTTCAGCCTGTGCATCTGGCACTTTGTAATTTTCTCCTTTTTTGTTGTAGTATTTAATCCTTAATGAAGTAAATGTTAAAAATACCATTGTAATAGCAGCAGTTACAAGAGAGAACCCGGCAAAAATAGAAAGGAAAAGAGTGTTATATATCCAGTTACTGTCTTTCATTATTGAACCCATACGGGTTGCCACATATAAGATGAACCCACAAAACGTTATTGTTAAAATACCAAATCCAATAATTTCTGTTTTTGGTAAATATAACGCAGAAACGCCAGTAACAGTCATAAAAAGTATAATTAAGTAATTGAATCCATTTAATAATGTGTCCCTTTTGAAAGGGTCCTCCAAGTATCTTATTATTTGTTCGTATATATTTGTTAAGAAATCAGCCATTATTTATATAATCATTACATATTATTTGTTAAGATAGGTTTTATCGACCCATTCTAAAACAGTTTCAACATCATCATGAAAACAGTCTCCTTTGTATTTTTTGATATTAAAGAAGGATGGTTTATTCATAGACATTGTTTGATAGAAAATGTATGGTCCGAATTTGCCTTTTCGTAATGAAGTAGAGTCGTTGTATTTACGGAGAACATTTGGGTCTGATTGTTTATTTTCCAATGTAGGTAAAATGTCTTCCCATGTAACTTCATCTTTTTGTTTTTGAATATGCTTCAATGGTTTTCTTGTTTCTCCATACTGTAAGTACATGCCGAATCTCCCTTCTTTTATAAATACTTCTTCATTCTCCCACATTCCAATACATCCAGAGGGGGTATCAATAATATCCTTTAAGTTGTATTTATTATTTTCAACTCCGTCCAGCGTAATAGAATATTCTTTTTTGATGTTGAAAAATTCAATACTACCATCTTCTAAATGGTGTCGTATAGATGGTCCGTAGCGTTCAAAAACTATATCGTAGTTCTCTTCTAATGGAAAAAATTTCTTTTCTATTTTTTTGATAGGTGATGAACTAGCTTTTATTTCTGTTTCACATTCTTTACAGAGGTCATACCAATGTTTTTGAGACCCATTAACTATTTCATCTAATTTGGTTTCCATATACCCAGTGTAGTCGTACGAAAATAGTTTTTCAAAATATTCTGTGAGAAAAGGCAACACTAATAATCCAATTTCCGTTATTTTTAGTTTGTTTTTCTCTTTCCCTATTACTTTGACACTCGTAGTTTCTTGTATATTATCCTTCTCCAGTATAAAGTCTGTCACATTTACGTTCGTCCCGGGTATGTCACCTCTTTCTACATATTTACGTTCTTGAATTGTTTGAACGATACTTGCAAATGTGGATGGGCGTCCTATTCCTAACTCTTCCAGTTTGTGGATAAGAGAGGCTTCTGAATAGTAGCTGCCAGTTTTTTTGAATTGTGCGGTTGCAGTTATTTTAACATACGGAGCAATACTATTCGCATAGGATTGAAAACGCATCACTCTGGATTGGGCTTTATGTTGTAAGTCGCATAGAGGGTCTGGTTCGGAATAAACCTTCCATCCTAATTGGGTGGGTATTTCAATGCTATGTTCATATTGTAAATCCATTGGAGCAGTTAAGAAGATTTTACAACAATTATACTTATAATCAGTCATACAACTTTCAATGGTGTTTTTACGGATAAGTCTATATACAGACATTAAACGCGTGTTGCTAGTTTCTATTTTAGTAATGTTTAAATCTGTAACACGTATTGCTTCATGCGGGTGAATAGATTTATTATGTTCAATATGATTCCAAGAAGAAGGAATACAGTCTTCATCATTTGGATAGTATTTATGTAAGTAATTTTTCATCTTATCCAGGAATGTCTTTGAATATGTGTTACTTTCTGTGCGCATGTATGTAATAAATCCACTTTGATACAATTGTTGGCAAATACTCATTGTCTCATGGGGTGACATACTTAATAATTGATTTGTAGATTGTAATAATTTGGAAGTGGAGAATGGTTTTGGAGGACTTCTACTATGTGAGGAATCTTTACCAATGGACATTTTATGTTCAAATGTCTTGGATTCATTTAAGAATGCTTTACAGTCTTTTATTGTTTTTAATGGTGTAGGAATGATAAAAGAGTGTTCGCGTTCGTAAAAGAGACCGTTGATAGAATATGTTTGTTCACATGTAGCATCCCTTTGTTTCATTTCATTTTCATAAATGAGACGTAATGCTGGAGTTTGACATCTACCAGCAGATAGTGAGTTTTCTTTGTCTCTGTATAAATATGACCATAGGAAAGGAGATATTTTGTATCCTACCATTAAATCTAATACTTGTCGTGCTTGTTGTGCGTTTACAAGGTTCATATTTATTACGGTAGGATTATTCACTGCATTAATAAGAGCTGTTTTTGTAATTTCATTGAAAATAATACGTTTTGTTGTTTCTACTGGAAGGTTAAATACTTCACAAACGTGCCACGCGATTGCTTCCCCTTCTCGGTCATCGTCACTTCCAAGTAGAATATTTGTGGTCTCAAACTGTTTTATAACATCTCTCATTTGGTTGATGTGATACTCCTTCTCTTTGATGAAGTCGAATGTGATTTCGTAATTTAGTTTAGCGTTAATAGATTTGAGACCTTTTATATGGCGAATATGACCTAACGATGCAATACACGCATAATCAGCCCCAAGGTATTCTTCTATCTTTGAACATTTTGATGGAGACTCTACAATAACCAAATATTTTGCATTAGATACGTTTTTTGTTTCCGGTTTCTTTGTGTATGGTTTCTTTTTGAAAAATCGCTTTTTCATTGTATAATAGACTGTATTGTATCTATGTCATTTGTATTATAAAATTAGAGACCTGAATATCTTATTATATAGTATAATACTGATATGTCTGAATCTGATGAAGATAATGAAATTCCCACCTTTGGGCACGAATATGACGAACAAGACGAAAAGGAGGCATTTGAAAAACTAGATTTGAATCGTTCTTCAAGTCCATATCAAGTTGTATCAACAGATATGATTCGTGGTATAAAATATTACACAAAACCTCATACATCTGATAAACCAGTAAAAATTTGGAATGATTTATATGGCAAAAAAACAGGAAGACTCTTACCATATGAAGACGCCATTTATGAGGATTCTATATCTTATTTTCCAGAACTAGGAACTAGCATAATTGACCAAGGGGAACATATATGTGACGATGCCACAAGATTAGCACAGGAGGCTTTAAATGGGGTAGGTTATTATCATATTGATGCCACAAGATTAGCGCAGGAGGCTTTAAATGAGGTAGGTTATTATCATATTGATTTATATAATTTGGATAATGATAGTAACACTATTCATAGTAATTGTACAAATGTTCGTGAGTATATGGGGAAATACTATCCAATAGATACTGAAAAAATTTTTCCAATAGATACTGAAGAAATAGTTACATTAGATAAAAACATTGGTGGAAACAAGAAAAGAAAAGTAAACAAGAAATCAAAGAAAGTGAAGAAGAATAACAATAGGAAATCAAAAAGAAAATCAAAAAGGAAATCAAAGAAGAAGTCAAAAAAATAAATATAAACACATTTTACTAGTGTATGAGTAATATGTATCTTTCAAAGTTATTTAATGTAGTATTAATGACAATTAGTAAATACAGAATAGATGAGTCTCATGGAATTATCCACGCCATGAATGTCCTTCATAATTGCGACCACCTGATTGATTGTG
>CENW01028201.1_pt1 | contig 12651 bp, 8 predicted proteins | sample 530241 | NCBI WGS metagenome assembly CENW01 (sample SAMEA2619818, study PRJEB7988) | marine metagenome | isolation source: saline water (ENVO:00002010), including | reverse complement strand
TTCGAAGATGAAATCGATTAAATATTCACTTTTGTGCTTATTTATCTCTGTTTCTGTAGCTGAAGAACTTAAAGTTGAAACTTCAATTTCAGGTAGTGTTGTTCGACAAGGCAATAACGCACCCTTAAGTGGTGCCAACGTGATGCTCTCAAATGCTGATGGGCTGAAGCTTGGAACCAGTACAAATGAAGCTGGGATGTTTTATTTTCAAAATACTCCCGCAGGAAAATACACTATCACCATAAGCTTTATTGGATTTCAAAACTACCGTTCAGATTTAAATATTGAGGAAGATCGCACCTATAAAATAAACGCTATTCTTGAAATTAAACCTATCGTAATGGCTCAACTTGAAATCATTTCTGATGCAAATATACCCTTTGAAAGAATTCCAGGTGCAGCCACAGTTCTGGATATAAAATCCCTAAGTTTAATTGATCCTATTGGAACTCAAGAGGCTTTAGAGTTTGTACCTGGCGTTAATGGCTATGCCGACGATGGTGTTGGTAATTCTAGATTGAGCATTGGTATAAGGGGGTTAAATCCAAGAAGAAGTTCGCGAATCCTGATCTTAGAGGATGGAGTCCCTATCCAGCCTGCACTGTACGTATATCCAAACATGTATTACAATCCTCCTGCTGAAAGAATTGACAGGCTTGAAGTAATAAAAGGTAGTGGTGCGATAAAATATGGCCCTCAAACAATGGGAGGGGTAATCAATTACTTCACAAAAAGACCTAGAAGCGACTTTGGAGGAAAATTCAAAATAAAGGCTGGCGAAAATAATTTTATGAGTCTTTTCTCAGAAGTTGGAGGTTTTGGAAATGAAAAAATTAAACCAGAATTTCAATTTCTCTATAAAAAGGGTGATGGCTTTCGTGAGAATAATGGCTTTGAACAGATAAATGGAACAATGAAGATAAGCTATAATAAATCCCAAGATGAAAACTATTACATAAAAGTTAATACAAACTATGAAAACTCTAACGCTACCTACACCGGTTTGACTCAATATTCATTCAAAACTAATCCAAAGTTTAATCCTAAGAAAGATGATAATTTTAAGCTTTTCAGAACTGCAGTAGATTTGATAACAACCAAACGTTTGAGTTCAAATTTGACAAAATCTACTACAGCATTTGTGAGCTTTTTTGATCGCAGGTGGTGGAGAGAAAATGATATTTTTGTGTCAGTTGCTGATAGTGCTTCATCCAATCCGACAGCTCAACCATACTATGAACCTATTAATTTAATTCGACGAGGAAACGGAAAAGATAACTTTGGAATCTTAAGAACGTTTTATGTTGGTGGAGCGGAGCAGATCTTTAGTTTCAAAGACTCACCTTTTGGTCTGTCCCAATTTGTGAACAGCAACTCTTCACTAGAGATTGGTGGAAGAATTTACTTTGAACGCTTTATTGATGATAAGCAGTCTGGTTCAAAAACAGATAGCAGAGATGGAATATATTTCATTCCAGCAGCTTCCGATGATGAGCAACCAATCATAGTTGGTCAAAGTCATCATTATGAAACCACAGCATTTTCAGGTTTTGTCAATGAAAAAATTGAATTTGAAAAATTTACCCTAAATACTGGAATCAGACTCGAAGCATTTGAACAAGAGAGAGTAGACAGATTATCTGGATCTATGTATCAAGATAAATCGCTTGTAGAGCTTCTCCCAGGAGCTGGGTTAAGCACAAAATTTTCAAATACAAACTTTTTCGCTGGTATTCACAGAGGATTTACTCCTCCCTCAAGTGGAACACTGAAAATCCTAAATTTTGGAGCTGGTCTTGATGATCAGGGTTTAAACCTTGAGGCGGAAAAAAGCTGGAATAAGGAGATTGGCATTCGTGGAAACTACTCAATGATTAATTTTGAGATGTCTGGATTTCATGTCGGAATTGAAAATTTAGTTGCAGCTGGAAGAGGAACGGCTTTCAAAAATCTTGGCAAAGTAAGCTCAATGGGGCTAGAGCTTAATTTGAACTTGCTCAGTTCTAAGGCGGTAGGACTTTTGCCAGACTTTCATTTTATTTACGCTTTTTTGAAGACTGAAATCAATGAAGGAATTATTAAATCAAATGTGACTGGTACGGTTGGTTCTGATGTATCAATTAAAGGTAAGGAATTGCCCTATGCGCCAGCTCATACGCTGACCGCGGGTTTTTCTAAGAGAGGTGAAAAGCTCTCCTACAGACTTGATTTCAGGTATGTAGATGAGGTTTTCACGGATTTTGAAAACATAATAAAAGAAGACAAGCTTGGCATTCAAGGAATAATTCCAAGTTATAATTTTATGAATATCAGTGCCGAGTACAAGGTTTCTGAAGATTATAGAATTTTCCTCACGGGAAAAAATATTACTGATGTGGTATACATTGGCTCACGGCTGCATTCAAACCCAGGCCAACCACAGGCAAATCTTAGCTCGGGAATATTACCCGGACCTAGACGACAAATCAATCTAGGCTTTGAATACAAATTTTGATAACTAAACTAAAGAAGGGGATTACCTTGAAATTAAATAAAAAAACAATGATTCTCTTGTCGTCATTATCTCTATTTATTTTCACAGCCTGTGAAGATAATAAGGACGACGAAGCGGCAGCAAAAACCATAGAAGTTCCTGCAACTTTTACTTTTCAGAGTAGGTTTGACGATCAAAGCAGTGTATCATACTCAGGGCAGGTTGTAAGAAATCTTTTAATCAACGACCTCAAAACACAAATGGGTACAGACGCAGGATCAAAAAATCCAGCTACACTGCTAAGCATGATGGCGAACGATGATGCGAACAGAGCTATTTTATCTGCTAGCGGAAAATCAACCGTTCAAACAAAATATCATGATATTTCAACTAGCCATTTGAACGACAGACTTGACGCAGTTGCAGATATTATCATTCCAGGTTACGATACAGACGCCAAGACTCTTATCGTTGGTATGCTGAATGAAACTGCAGCCACCGGAAAAACGCGGGCCACAGGGATAAGGCTTGACCAAATGGTTCAAAAAACTCTATGGGGTGCAATATCCTATTGGCAAGCTACTTCAAAATACATGTCAAAAGTACCAACAGAAGATAATACCGTCGCAGTTGAAGGAAAAAATTATACAAAGATGGAACATTATTGGGACGAGTCCTTTGGATATTTTGGTGCGGCGCTTGATTACAACACGGGATATACAGACGCGACACGAAAAAGTGGTCCAAATGTAGATTCAAATAGCGATGGAAAAATTGATTTCAAAAAAGAATTCAATGTTGGTTGGGCTGTAACAGCGGCTAAGCGCGATCTTTGCTCAGCGTGTGGAAATTACGACTACACGAAAACCATTTTTGATGCGTATCTTAAGGGTAGAACAATGATAACCAATCAAGAGCCTCTTGCAGGAATTCTTGAACAAAGAGATATCATTATGGTGACATGGGAAAAGGTTGTCGCTGCAGTTACTCAGCATTACATCAATGATGTTGCAGCTGATATTGCTGCAATTATTGCAGCTGGCGATGCCACAGTGACACCGGCATCAGCTGCAACTGCAGACTATGAAAACCATTGGGGTGAAATGCGAGGCTATGCACATGGACTACTTTACAATACATTGAGTAAAGTACCTTCATCTAGCGTAACTCGTATCTTAAGTCTTATGGGTACAGCTCCAGTATATCCATCTAATGGAAACTTTGATGATATGCAGGCATATCATGATAAGCTTAAAGGTGCTGAAATGAAAGCAATCTTTAAGCAATCATTTGGATTTTCTGACGCTGATATTGCGAACTATTAATTCGATTTAAAACTCAGGTTAATTGATAAAAAGGGCACATGTAATTATGTGCCATTTTTATTTCAAATAGTACATAAATTTGAATATTAGAATTTCAAAAAATGACTTACCAAAAAAAAATTATCAGGCCAAAACATTTTGAGTTGATCTTTGCGCTCCTTTTCGTTGGATGCGCATCTATTCCAAACGGGTTATCAAATCATAAATTTGATAATGATATAGATCAGGAAGATGTATACGAACATATAAAGTATTTATCAAGCGACGCTCTCGAAGGAAGATATCCTGGAACAAAAGGGTCGCAGCTTGCCATCGATTATATTTCTCATCAATTTAAAAAAAATAAGATTTTGCCTTTTGGAGATAACGGCTATTTGCAATTTTTTAATTTTTCAAATTTTAATGGCCAAACAATCTCAGTTCCAAATGTCGTTGGAGTCATCCCAGGCACAAGCCTCAAAGATGAATACATTGTAATAGGAGCACATTTCGACCATTTAGGATATGGTGGGCCACACTCCGGTTCTCTTGATATGAACTCAAAAGATATCCATAATGGTGCTGATGACAACGCTTCAGGTGTCGCTGGTATGCTCGAGCTCGCAAGTAAGCTTTCTCAAGAGCAGGGCCAGAATAAGCGTTCAATTATCGTGATTGCCTTCAATGCTGAAGAACAAGGAATATTTGGTTCAAAGCACTTCGCAAATAATTTTGATCTTGGGTATGGAAAAATTGTCACAATGATAAATCTTGATATGATTGGCAGGCTACGAGATCTTAATCTTAATGTGATGGGCACAGGCACATCCCCAATATTTGACAAGATTTTAGATAAAGCAGCCGCAAAACATTTTCTGAATATTAGTAAAAATCCCGATGGGTTTGGCCCCAGCGACCATTCAAGTTTTTATGTAAATGACATCCCTGTTCTTTCTTTTTTCACTGGCGCCCACTCAGATTATCACAAGCCGAATGATGACATTGAAAAAATTAATGTCTCTGGACAATTGAAAGTGGTGAAAATGATTTATGACGTAATTACTGATATTGATGATAATGATGCACCACCTCAATTCACTGAAGCTGGCCCCAAAGCATCAAAATCTACAGGAATGGTAAGATTAAAAGTAACTTTCGGATTTATGCCATCGTATAGTAGTGCAGGAAATGGTCTTGGGGTAGACGGAGTTAGAGCTAATGGGCCAGCTGGAAAAGCTGGATTAAAAAAAGGGGACGTTATTATTGAAATCAATGGCTCAGCGATTGAAGACATTTATGGCTATATGGCAATTCTAGAAAAATTAAATCCTGGCGAATCCTCAGATGTTAAATTGCTAAGAGATAATAAAGAAATCATAATTACCATCAATCATTAAGGTAAAATACATGACAAAACCCTACCACTATCTTATTGTTACGCTAATTGCTGTATCGGTTTTAATTCTGATGAGATGGAATGCTTTAAATAGATATGGCTCATTTGTTGATGGCAGTTCAAATGAATTAATCGATCCTAAAGAAAAGCACTTTAAGAACCTACGACAACTAACTTTTAGCGGTGAAAATGCAGAGGCCTACTTCAGCTCTGACAGTAAAAAATTAATATACCAATCACATGATGGTGAGGGCAAATGCGATCAAATTTATACAATGGATTTAAAATCTGGTAAAATCAGCTTAGTCTCCACAGGAGAAGGAGTCACAACTTGCTCATTTTTTGAATACCCAAAAAATGAAAAAATTATCTACGCGAGTACTCATCATTATGATAAGCCCTGCCCACCCAAGCCAGACTTCAGTCGAGGGTATGTTTGGAAATTGTACGAGACGTATGACATATTTCGAGCAAACGCAAATGGTACTAATTTAGAGCAAATTACTTCGGAACAGGGGTATGACGCCGAAGCTACCGTCGCGCTTGATGGTAGCAGAATAGTCTACACATCAATCAGCTCTGGCGACTTAGAAATTTGGACAATGAATCTTGATGGGACAGATAAGCGCATGCTTACAAATACTCTCGGATATGACGGTGGTGCTTTTTTCAGTCACGATGCAAAGCAAATTATTTGGCGAGCATTTTACCCTAAAACCGACAAAGAAATTAGAGATTATCAAAATCTTATTGATGAAAGTCTCATCAGACCAATGAATCTTCAAATAAGAATAATGAATTCCGATGGTACGAATAAGAGACAAATTACATATAATGAAGGAGCAAACTTTGCTCCATATTTTTTCCCTAACGACAAGCGTGTGATTTTCTGCTCAAATATGGCAGATCCAAAGGGAAGAGATTTTGATTTGTGGGCTGTGAATACCGATGGAACAAATTTGGAAAGAATAACTTATTTCAAAGGTTTTGACGGATTTCCTGTATTTAGTCCCAACGGTAAATATTTTGTATTTGCCTCAAATCGAAACCAAGCAAAAAGAGGCGATACAAATATTTTCATTGCTGAATGGCAAAATTGACCAAAAATAATTTTATTTAGCAGCTGGGATCCCTTTTGAAAAAAATTCAAGCTTATTACATTTTATTTTTTGCCTGTATGGTCTCAAGATTAGTATCAAGCATAAATTATATTGAAGATATTGATAGTTTGCGTTTTGCCCTAAGCTTATACGAATATAGTATTTCAAATCTTCAACCTCATTTTCCAGGATACCCAGTATTTTGTTTTTTTGTGAAAATAATGTATTCGGTTTTTGAAAACATGGGAATTGCATTTTCAATTATTGGTGGAATTTCTACTTTTGCTGTCATCTATTTTTCACTGAAAATCACTTCCACTGAAATTATTAGTCTAGACGGTGCTTTCCTTTCTTTTATAGTTTTCTTCAATCCCATGATGTGGATCATGTCAAACAGGTACATGCCCGATTTAATGGGTTTTTCTATCGCGCTAGCCGTACTGTATATTTTTATTTACAAGGATCATAAAACCTCAAATTTAAGCATTGGTTTTTTTCTATCGGGCTTATTATGCGGAACTAGATTATCCTACCTACCACTCGTACTAATACCATTTATACAACATTTGGTTAGGGGGAGCTTTATGTTAAAATTCTCATCATTTTTGACTGGTTGCCTGATCTGGCTGATTCCGATCATTGCTTTGGAGGGTTTTAATGAATTAGTCATGGCTGCAAATGAACAGACAATCGGGCATTTTACCAATTTTGGGGGGACTGTTGTAACCAATGCCAATATGTTTGAGCGTTTTTTATTTTTGGTTGAATCGGTATGGGCTGATGGAATGGGAGGATTTTGGCTATCTCGCTCTTGGCACACCATAATTCTGTCTATTTTCATTTTAATTGTATGCTATATAGGGTTAAATACAATTATTTCAAATTGGAAACATGAAAAATACCTTAGAAGAATTATACGCTGTTTGTTCACATATTTCATTTGGATAATGCTCTTTCAAAACGTGATATATAAGTCTAGACATACACTCCCGTTGTTACTTTTATTCTTTGTAGTTGCTTTGATTGGATTTGAATATGTAATTAGTAAGAGGTCTACAACATTATACCTCGTTGTGTTACTCTTTTCATTCTCTCTGATGAACGTTACAGTAAATCTTGTACTTAGTCATAAAAAACCAACCGCCATTTCACAGCTTAAAGATAATCTTTTAGAGGATAAGCCTAGCCCAATCATTATTAGTACACCACTTATAAATTATTATTTGCAAACACATAGAGTATCATCACGATTTCTAAATTCAAACAACGCTGACGAAATCAAAAAGTTTTTACAAAGCAAAATCACTGATAAAGCATTGGTGATTGGGGATTTTAGTTCATTATTTGAAAGCAACTTTGTTGTCAAAGAAGAAAAAACCTATTATCATAATCCTTACGTAAATAGGATGTGGTCAAAAATAGAAACATTTTCCATTTCCAGGTCATTGTCTAATGAATGAAATTGATATCTTAGGTGGCGGCCCAGCAGGGTTAGCGTCTGCATTTTACGCCAAGGAAAAAAATATATCCTTTCGGCTATATGAATCCCAAAAAAAGATTGGTGGTAATTGTAAAACGTTAACTTTTGATGGGTGCAATTTCGATACTGGAGCCCATCGTTTTCATGATAAAGAGAGGACTGCAACCAATACAATAAAAGGACTATTGAAGGATGACCTGATACTTGTGAATGCTCCAAGCAGAATTTTATGGAATGAGAAAATGATAAACTTTCCTTTGGAGCCGATGAATATCATCCAATCGCTTAGTAAGAAAGACATCATTAAAATAATAATGGAAAATTTTGTCAATTTATTTAGTAAATCATCGGTTGAGGAGAATTTTCAAAAGTTTGCTTACAAAAAGTACGGAAAAACTCTATCAAATTACTTTTTAAGTAATTATACTGAAAAGTTATGGGGGGTTTCAGCTCAAGAACTTCATCCTAGAGTTTCTGGTAGTAGGCTAAGAAATTTGAATATCTTTTCAATACTCAAAGGTTTAATTATAAAGAAAAAAACCAAACACTATGAGGGAGCATTTTGGTACCCAAGAAAAGGGTATGGACAAATATTTGAAGCCATAAGCAAAAATTTAGGGGATTCAATATCTTGCAGTTCCTCCATTGAAAAAATTTATCATAATAACAAGTCAATTGAAAATATCTCTTTTTCAAATGGAAAAAATATTGAAGTCCAAACGGTAATTAGCACTCTCCCAATTAATTTTTTAATAAATAATCTAGAACCAAAACCTCCTAATGAGATAGTTGAATTAGTTGATTCTTTAAAATTTAGAAACCTTCGCTTGGCAATCTTTACCTTAAATGCTGAAAGATTTTCAAAAAACGCATCAATGTACTTTCCACAAAAAAATACTCCATTTACCAGAATTTACGAGCCAAAAAATCGCAGCATACAAATGGCGCCAGCAAATAAAACGTGCATTGTTGTTGAGGTTCCGTGTAGTCCAAATGATCATTATGATGTATTATCTGATGAAGAATTCCTCTTCAAAATAAAAGACATTTTAATTGAAAGCAGCTTGATCAAAAAATCGCTCTTTAATAAATCAAAATCATTGAGAATGTTAAATGCATATCCAATTCTTACCATCGAATCCCAATCAAATCTTGAAAGAATTAACAAGTATTTAGACTGTTTTGTAAATTTGATCAGTATTGGAAGGAATGCTCAATTTGAATATTTACACACCCATCATTTGTTCAAAACTGCTCATGATAAAATTTATAGTTTTTCAACCAGTAAGAAATGAATTGATTAGGGTAAACTTATTATTTTATTTTTCGACTAGTAATTCGAAAAAAATTGGAAATTTATGATCTCTGAGAGACAAATTAAAGAAAGAGAAAATCGCAAAGAGCAGATTTTAAAGGGTGCGTTACTGGTTTTTAAACAAAAGGGTATAGAAAAATCAACAATGGATGAGATTGCAAAGCAATCTGACTTCGGTAAGGCATCTCTATATTATTATTTTAGCTCCAAAGAAGAAATTTTCATCGAACTGCTTGATCGCGGGTGGAAGATGATCTGGGAATCGATTGAGCCTGTAATTCACGACCGCGATCATCCTAAAGACACATTCATTAGTTCATTAAACATCATTGGTGGTTTAGTAAGAGGTGACAGAGTCCTATTTGAATTCCTTTTTACTGCACCAAAAGCACTTCCATTAAGTGATGAGGATAAAAAATCAGACTGGAAAAACTATCAAAATAAAATGTATAGCGTTCTTCAAAGTCTTTTAGAGGACGGAATCGAAAAAAAAGAATTTCCAAAGATGCGTACTGATTTGCTTATGCGCGCAATTGGCGGACTTTTTCATGGTCTATTCTTCTTGGGAAATGAAAAGCCTATGTCCCGAAAAACCATGGAAGAATTTATAACAACGTTTATTGAAAATTACAGTACCAGTTGAATTTTAGGTTGGGGGAAGGCCATCTTTTTTTTCATCATTAAAGCAATCTTAGTACATTTGTTTTGCATTTCCTTTGCTGTCGGTGGTGTTGACGTAATCTCTGGTACAGTTTTTGATGAGATGAAAAATTCACTATCAAACGTTAATATATATTTTCCCAAAGAAGAGATTGGAACTACCTCTAATGAAGATGGAAATTTTATTATTGATCACTCATTCCAATATCCAATAATTGTTATCATTTCTCATGTAGGCTATGAGTCCGAGACAATTCAAATCAATGAAGGGGAGTCAAAAAAACTTTTTGTTAAACTCAAAAAACAATTTATTCAAATGGACGAATTAGTTGTTACCGCAACACGAACTAATAAACTTCATAAGGAAGTACCTATTGCAACTGAAGTTATCAATAAATCTGATATTAAAAAATCTGGAGCCTCCAACGTAGCAGAGCTATTATCATTGCGCTCTGGTGTCAGCATTCAAACCTCGGTTGAAGGGGGGTCTGTATTGAATATCCTTGGACTTGATTCACGCTATATACTTGTTCTTTTGAATGGACAGCCTATCAATGGAAAGTTTAATAATCGAGTATCTTTAGATCAAATTTACACTCAAAACATAGAGCGAATTGAAATAGTGAAAGGCCCAAGCTCATCTCTTTACGGTAGCGAGGCAATGGCAGGAGTAATAAATATTATAACTAATGATAAAATTGTTTCAAAATCTAATAATGTCTCATTTCGTTCAAATAATACTGAAACAAAATTGCGAAATGACGGTCTGAGCAGTGGTTCTAAAAATTTAAATTTAAGTATTAAACAACCATTCAACTTTTATGATTTATCAATTAATATAAATGCAGATGAAATTTCAAAAGATAAATCAATTGAGCTCATTGAAATTGATAGAATAAAAAAGAGATATATAGAAACAGTATTTGGTATAAGGGGTTTTAAAAAGCACAAGTTGTCTTTTACTTTTAATGCTTTTAAGCAATCTGATAGCGGACAATCAAAGCTCATGGTAACAGACACTAAAATTGAGCGAGGCAATCTTTTTTTTACACATCACACGGAAAGTTTTTCTCAGACCATAACCGGAAGTTCCTATAGAAGAAATTATGTACAGAACAGGCCTTGGGGTGAACTTGTAAGAGACGACCTGACCAGTGAGGAATATTTAGAATATGAAGCGCTCTTTAAGAAAAAAATTGGCCGATATGATTTTAATTCTGGTTTGGAATTTCGTAAAGCAATCTATTCTAGCGATCGAATTAGAGATGGTAGACAAAACATATTAAATAACAGTTTTTTTGCCCAGTCAAGTTTTAGCTTCAACGAAGCTTTGAACTTTATTTTGGGTCTCAGAAATGACAATTACAGCGAATATCAATCCGTTATCAATCCGCGCATTGGGGCTATGTATATCATTGATGAGAATTGGAAATTTAGAACTTCTTGGGGTAAAGGGTTTAGGGCACCATCTTTCATGGAGAGATTTATAGACTGGAATCATGTGCAATTCAATTATACTGTGATAGGAAATAAGAACCTTAAACCTGAAATTTCTAACGGAACCACTCTAGGAGTTGAATACACTAACCCTAAAAAATATCAATCAAGCATTATGCTATACTATAATAAATTTGATAATCTGATTAACGATTATGTTTTAGAGCCTGGAATACTCAGTTATCAAAATATCGAATCGGCAACATTCGCAGGTTTAGAAATTTTGCATAATTGGAAAATTTCTGAATTTCTATCTAGTAAATTAAGCTTTAGCTTTTTAAGAAATCGCGATTCTGAAAATAATCCTATTCCAAATACAATACCTTTTACTGCTAGCGGTGTATTTAGCTTTGATCCGGATAAAGATTATTCAGCATCGATTAACATAAAATGGATTGCCCCATATAAACCTCAAGACTTTGATCCAATCAATGGTATTTTCGTTTCAGCTGACAAAGAGATAGATGGGTACACAATTTTAAATTTTACCGGATCTAAAAGCTTCAACAATTTTTTATATTTTAAATTCGGTTTAAATAATGTTACTAATTATACCAACAACCGCTTTGGACCTTTTGTAGGAAGAAGTGCGTTCATTGAACTATCATCCAAAATTAATTAATAGGAGCAGTTATGAAAAAGATGATCAACATAATTTCAATTCTTGGAGCATTACTTATATTTGCATGTGAAGATAATAAAGAGGATGACAATTCAGTTTCGTTCGAAGAAGTAACCACAACAAATGTTAATGATGGCCCTTTCTATTATAATTTTGTTGAAAAAAAACAAAATGAGACTTCCTATCATCTAGTATATAAAAATGTTGACGCTGGTGGAGGATTTTCGATGCCCAGTTTTAGCATAAGCAACACAGTAATGCTTTCAATTATAAGCGGGTCAGATTTTGAGTCAGTTCAGGTGCCTCCAGCTCCAAGCCAGTTTCAACCAGAAAACGGTAGAATTCAGTACGGCGGCTCCAATGCTGCACTTGTATATAATATGGACGTGCACAAGGTCTCAGTCTCAAGCGATATTTATATCATGTATGACACCATATTACATAAGGTATTTAAAATAGTTTTTGATGATTATAGTGGGGGTGTTGTTATTTTCAGGTTTTCTGAATTAAGTGCAAACTAAATTTCGGGCTTTATCACAACCATAATAAGAATTATTAAAAGTAAAAGGAACGGAATCTCATTTATTTTTCTAAAAAAACTAGAATTTTTTGAGTTCAAATCATCCCTAAAGCTCTTTAAATATTTCATCAACAAAATATGATAGACTGTTAAAATAATTACAGCCAAAAATTTAATTATTAGCCATCCGTAAATTCCTAATTTATACGCTAGATATAAACCTGTAATCCAAACTGCTACAGCAGATGGTGTTCCTATATAATAATACAGCCTATGTTCCATGA
>CENW01102070.1_pt1 | contig 12705 bp, 3 predicted proteins | sample 530241 | NCBI WGS metagenome assembly CENW01 (sample SAMEA2619818, study PRJEB7988) | marine metagenome | isolation source: saline water (ENVO:00002010), including | reverse complement strand
ATTTGATACTTCAAAAATGCTTGAGTAGTACCATCAAAATGACGTTCATGAAATAATTGAATAGCATCATCCACCAGATCGTCAATCTGTTCGTCAGCTACGTTAATCTCCAATACAGGAGAACCAAGTTGCCTCTTGCAATAATCTATTAAAGTTTGGCGACTGGTTGGTTTTGCCATGTTACTTGTCTAATAATTTGCCTATCATATCTTTAATGTCACTTATGTCAGACTTCAATTCTTTTACATCATTTTCAAGAGAATCTACTCTCGCAACATCCTTTTGTTTTAAACGCCGTAGGGCAAGGTACTTACCATGCCCCTTTTTATCAACGTTTATTATAGCGTTAGAATCTGTATCTCTTAACAGATAACTATGACCCTCAACTTTTAGAAATCGTGGTTCCATATTACGCTAATGCAATCGCTCTCAAATCCCTTATTCTAGGTGGATATGCTTGGTTTGTAGATGTTCCTACAACCTTAACACTAAAGTACCTGAATTCAGGAAGGTTATCTATGGTGAACTCATAATCACTGAACGGAATGTTATCACTACCATGTGCTAGGACATCGGTCTTAGGAATCTTCTTATCAGGAAGTCCAGTATTCTTAGCAATATCAATGATATTACCATTGATATCGAAGTTACCGTATCCAGGGAATGGATAATAAATTGGTTCAGATTCAAGACTATCAGAGATTGCATAGAATGCTCTAAGGTCACTGAATGTATTCAAGTATGCTGCCAACATAAGTTTAATAGATGTAGCAGAGTTTTCTAATGCAATTGGTTTATTTGCATAGATAAACGCTGTTGGATCATCTAATAATGTTGACGCTCTAGAGTCTCCTGCATAATCAGTAATTGGTTGGTTAACTCTATTACTAATGAGTACCATACCAACTCTATCTAAGTCAATAACTGGAGAAATATCACTATCAGCAGTTGATAAAGTGAATGTTACTTCCAATGACTTATTGCCAGGACGAGAATCTAGTTGCTCAAGTTCATTAACTTTAGATGCGATCATTCTTGGTGCTTCAAGGAATGTGTCATCTTCCATATTAATTGGGACTGATTCAGTCTCAACAAATGAGGATTCTGATCCATCAATACTCCTTGCAGTAGTACCTGTAAGTTCAGCTTTAATAGAAGTATTTGGTAATACCATTGTCTGAACAATAGGTTTAATCGCTTCAAATTGGATGTTCTGTGTTGCATGTACACTGTCACCACCAGCAGACTTAGACTCATTAATGTATAATTTGGGGAATCCAACACCAGTACCTCTATCAGTACCAGTTGTACTACCCATATCAAGTTTCAAATAATAAGAATCAAGAGTTATCGGTCTTTCAGGTGTAGCATCTTGTAAACTATGAGTTTTATTAATACGTCTCAATGAGACTCCATTAATCTCATATTTTTCAACTGGTGTCTTATTTGGATATGTAAATGGAATTGTTTGATCAACAGATCTTGTAATTCCAGTTAATGATCCAGCAGCAATACCAGTATAAGAGATGATTTCATCGTTAACCTTAATGTAACCAGGATTGGTGGCAGCAACTCCAACATTTTCAAAGGTTTCAAATCCTTCAGTATTGGCAATACCAATAGCAGCAGAACTAGCATTATTATATTCAGAAGTTAAAGTAGTTGTCTTGACATCTGATGCGACATCGCTAATGACTACCTTGTTAATCCTTTCATGCATACCGTGGTTCTTATGATTCACTTTAATATGCATTCCATCTTCTTCTAATGAATTTAGAGCAAAGTCACTAATCACAACATCAGAACCAAATCCAACGGATACCATAGTGGTGATTCCAGTAGAAGGACTAATGTATTGAAGTGGTTTTGAGTTACTAATTTCAAAGTCACCTTGAACGTTATCTAGAACCAAATCATTGATTCCAGTAACTGCACCCAATGATAGTTGCATATTTCTACCCAACTGATCATTACCAATTGTAGGTACTGTTAGAACATCACCAACTTGATATCCAGAACCACCAGCGTTAATGGTTGCAGCAATAGCAACACCATTATTTCCACTAGCAGCACCGATAGTAATATCAGCAGTTGCGTTCTTACCAATTCCACTAAAGGATGCTAAAGCAACATTAGAGAATGTAAATTGATTACCATCTGAAGGTGTATAACCAATACCAGCATTAATTATGCTTAAATCGCCAGTTGCGGAACCACCAGCACCAACATAATCTGCTCGTGCATTACCATCTTTCTGAATAACTGTATTACCTAGAACTAATCCAGAGGTATTAACAATATCGTTAGTAGATACAATTAACTTCTTAGAATTAAACTCCAGTGAATCTTTAACCAATGTAGCAATCTGATTATTACCTTTTGCTAATTCTGGGTTAAAGAATGACACAGTTCCAGTCTGTTCCATAAATTTAGCACCATAAAGTGTAAATTTAAGGTCTTCATACTGACTTGGGTTCCATGTAGATCCATTCTGTGACTTGAATAGTGAACCAAGCATTGGTTGTGCGGACACAATTACCTGTCTTGATTCTGGTTGCATTAGAGTACTAATGTCAACTTCACCCATTCTAGAAATCCAACATGTATACTCATTGGACTGAGACAGTAGAACTACTGAATGATCAGTTCCAGATTGTAAGTATACTGGTGATGGGAATGTTACCTGAGTAGGTGTTCCACCATCTACAGATTCAATAATATCTTTAGGTTCAAGAATTACTTCACCAAATGGATATACCTCTTCTGAAGGTACACCAGCAATCATAGGTCTCAACTGTACCGTTACTGGTAGCAGTGGATCTTTTGTTCTGAAGTAAACGTCAATAGATGTTACGAACATTCCACTTCCATTCTGCACTGAGAATGATTGAGCCAGTGGATCTTTACCACCCCTCGGAGGACGTGGAGGTGGTGCAGGAGGATCTGGTGGCCTTGGAGGTGGTGGTGGAGGTGGAGGTGGCGGTGGCTGCGGCCTCGGTGGAGCAGGTGCTGGGGGAGTAGCAGGTGCTGGAGGTATCGGAGGATTTGGCCTTGGGGGAGGACTTGGGGGTGGTGGTGGAGGTGGAGGAGGTGGTGGTAGCGGTACGACACTAGTTTGTGTACTTGTCGTTACTTGCTGTGTAGAGGTAACCTCTGTTGCAGGTCTGGATTCAGCTGCTGATTGAATATCAAATCTAGGTCTTCTAGTAGATCTGATAGTCTCTTGCATATTATTCAGTGTGCCCTGAGCAAAGTATTGCTCTTCACCCATTGTTCCAGTCATTCCACCAATATTACTATTGGTTGAACTACTTGTTAATCTGAATAGTTTAGTTCCTACTTCAAATGATGGATTAGAAGGAACATTTGGATTAGGAATGTAGAATGATCCTAAAACTGTTCCTACATGATCAGAGAATAGTCTTACATCTGTAATTTCTGCTTCACCATTAGAACCACGGAGTCTCATTCCAGTTCTAATCCATCCACTATAAAGACCCTGAGTATTATCTGCTAGAGATACAGTATCTACATTAAGAAGAATTGAAGAACTTGAATATGTGGCAGGAATAGTATATTGATCGTTATAAGGACTTAATGTGTAAACATCTGTTGGTGTCGCAATTGGTCCTAACTTATGGTTGGATGTTGCAACCCTAAAGGTAACAGCAGGAGTTGACTGACTTACACCAGTAACAGTTCCTGTTGCCATCGTTCCAGTTACTAATTCACCAACTTGGAACGTACCACTAATCATCCTAATCTCTAAGAGTTTAGGTATAATAAAGGCATTTACATCCTGTCCATCAAAGAATCCATAAAGTCTTGTTAATGGTTTGAACTTACGTCCAGTAAATTCAATATTCCTAGACCTCATGAATGCAATAACAGAAGTACTTACAACTCTATCTCCTTCATTTACAACATCAGTAACTTCACTGATTCTAAGTCTTTCACCACTTCTATTAGAAGTACCAGTTCTAGTTGTAGTTGTAGTAGTTGTAGTTTCAAAATTATTTGTGGTTACAATTGCACTTCCATTATTTCTCGATGTAGATCCTGTCTGAACAGTATTACTTGTAGTAGTAGCACTAGATCCTGTCCATGTAGTATTCCAAGCACCCCATCTAACAGGTCCTAAACCAGTTTGTGGGTCATAACCATCAAACTCTAACTGTCTACGTGTCTGAGTATAATTATCAACTTGAATCTGTTGAGGTGCTAATCTAACTTGGTCAATCCAGATATCAGATGATGGGAATAAGACAATATTACCAGTATAAGTTGTAACTAGGTATGGAGTAACATTCTCAACTCTAGTTGCATAAACCTGTTTAATTGCAGGTTGAGGATTATAATCTAGTGTTAATAACTGACCTGTTCTTTTAACACCAGAACCAACTAAATCAGTAACAAATCTTGGGTCTGCAGTTGGACTTGCTGTGGTTCCAATTCCAATTAAAGACTTAGATCCAATCAACATATCAACTTCAGTAGTAAAGTGTGTTGGTCTTAATTCTAAGTTTATTGGGTCAACACTATTAGTCACCTTACCTGGTTTCAACTGAGTTGATGTTCCAGTAAAGTTATCAACGTAAATACCTGATTTAAATCTTGTTAATCCAGCATTATCAGGAATAAACAAACTTTCTGTATTAGATTCCAGAAGAGAAAGTGCAGTATAGTACTCTAAATTCTGAATTCTATCTTCCAATAATGCAATATCTTGCATTCTATATCTCTTATGAGACTTAAGACGAACTTCTATATTCTCAGCATTACAAATGTATGGTGGAAGGTTGATATTTGCAACTTCCAAAGCATCCTCAATAGGTATTGGTGGTAATGGATCATCAGCAGGAATACCTTTAACTAATTGAAAATCTCCACCTTTAGTTAAATATAATCTATCAATTCTTCCCTGATAGTATGAATAATTAATTCTTATTGATTCATCAGATGCTAAAACATTTTTAGCAGAGTTAGTAGCATTAGAAAATACCCTTGCATTAAATTCAAAAGGAGATACTCCAGTTTGATCTAAATTAAAGTTTGTTACTCTTGGTCTAATATCAATAACATCTGTCAATCTTGTTCCCTGTCTAATATCAGGTAATACACAGAAATCAATCTGATCATAAGATGATACTGTAGTAATATCACCATCATCTGTAGATGCAAACTCTGCAGATTCAAAGATAACTCTTAACTTCTTACGAGGATCTCTACTATTTGGTTTTCTTATTAATCTAGAATAATCACAAATAGTCTCTCTTTGACCACCATCTAAAACAAATCTTTCCTTAATATCAGGATCACCTGGATCAAAATCGTTAATAGTTCCAGAAATTCCACTCTCAGCAAATTCAATTTGCTCATTTAATTCTAATCTTAAGTCACTAAGATATACAAATGCTGCTGTAGTACTATTAATCCTTTCAATGTATATACCTATAGCACCCGTTGTTTTACCAACAAATTCTTCACCAGCAATTAAATCATCAACACGTCCAGTTGGTCCATTCATATTGAATAGAGTAACTGTTGGTAGTAATGGATCAGCAAGAGCACCAGATTCAAATACACCATAAACTTTGGTTACATCAGGTTCACCAAGACAAATCTCTCTATCTTGAACTCGTAAACCATAACCATAATCACCATATGTTAATCCATCATTTAAGGATGTTGTTCCAACACCAGATGTTACCAATTTAGACTTGTTAACAACAATAGAGTTAGTTCTAACCTTATTTTTAACCTTATTCTTAATATTAATCTTCTGCAATGTAGCAATTAATCTTGCAGATCCAGCAGTAGCAGACAATCCAAATATTCTTAATTCTCTACCACCATTTGTAAAACGAAGTTTGTCTGCTGTTAATTCTTCAGTAACACCAGCATCATTAACTAAAATATATCTTTCTTCATCATAAGGTAAGAATGTCTCATTCTGTGCTGCTTGAACTGTATTAGTAGCATTAGCAGTAATAGTTACATCATACTCTTTTCTAATTGTAATAGATGATTCTGTTACATCAACATCTGAGATCCACTTTTTAGGAAGAGGTGTATATAATGTGTTGTCTGTAGAAGATTGGAATTTAGAACCAAGTAATTTAAAATCACTTACATTTGTTTGTGCTGTAGGCAATCCACCATCACAAATACCTGCTACAGTAGTAATACCAGCAATTCTAATTGAATCAGCATTAACAATAGAATCAACAATACCAAAAGATATAACTGGAGATGCTCCAGTATTAACTGCTGGGTTAGTATAAGATACAAGATCACCAACTTTTATCTTCTGGAAGAATGAGATACCAGTACTTGTAACTGTTGATAAACCAGGTGCTGTACCAGTTTTAGGAGCAATCTGACATGTTCCAAAATTAAGTTTCTCTTTATGCTTAATATCAGCATTAAATGTACCAACTCCAACAGTACTATTCAATGATTTTACATCAGATATTGAATATGCAGTTATTGCTGTTGCAATTCTATTATCATCTATACCATTAAAGATTAATTTCTCACCTGGAGTAAATGAACCAACTGAGTTATATGCAGTAATAATACCAGTAGTTGTAGCATATCTTAAGTGAGCAGTAGCACCACTTGCCTTACCTTTAATATAAGTTGGTAGAGACAATGATACTGCTTGGTTTACTGTAATCTCAGTATATGGTTGAATATCGTAGAGTGTAATATCCCACTCATTAGTTTGAGGTAGTGCTGAGGAGTATGATCCAGACTCTAGAGCATGGTCATAAACTCTTGCTAGTCCAATCTCCTTACCACCTGCTACATGCCCAACAGAACCGATTCTGGAGTCTCTAAGACTAATATAAGATGTTGTAGTAAATCCAATCTTTGGAGCACCATATGCTCTATTAACAGTTAAAGTTGGACCAGTGTAATAATTGACTGCCTGATCTTTTAAAGTTTTCTTTGTTCTTGTCTTCTCAAAATCAAGATATACAACATTTCTTACAGGAACTTCAAAACCCTTGATAAATGCTTTACCTGGAGAGATTTTATAAGTACCCAAGTCATAACTTGGTTTATTATTGCTATATGTTAATTGATTTGAATTAAATACTCCATTATTTCCTTGCTTATCATTTAAAGATTCTTTTGCAGATATCTGGAATGGTTTAACATAAAAATCACCAGCATGACTGTATGTTCTTCTTGCTAACTCCTCACCAAGTTCATTATATTTGATTTTATCATCAATATGAGCTACAGATCCATTACGAACGATCAATAACTCAACAAAATTTTCATTTTTCTCAGAATCTAATGACTTCTTAACTAATGTTGCTGTTACCTTTAATCTATCAGCACCAGGAGCAGCAAAATTATTAAATCCTTTTGCATTATCGGTAAGAGATACATCTTCACTTGATGTAATAACAGTCTCTTCAATTTCTAAACCAACTCTATATGTTGGAGTATCGCTACGAGCTTCTAAAATTAATGTTTGAGCAGGAACTCTTACAAATTGACCTCGTATAAAATATACACCATCAGATAAGAATACAGCAGATCCAATAGATGATGCATCTGAGGCAACAGTTTTAGCACATCCTTGTCCTGCTTGTAATGTTATATTAGTATCTTCTGCTACTACATTTTCATCAAGGATTAGTGATTCATCATCATCAAATTGCTCTTTATCATTAAGACCTTGACCAAGATAAGTCACAATCATTGTAAGGTATCCTCTATCGGATGCTCCTTGCAAAGTAGTAATAATTTTAGCTTTTACACCAGAATTTGAACCTCTGACTATCGTGTTAGTTAAATATCCCCAATATTTTGTAAGATCAATACCAAGAAATGTTGTTTCAACCTCAACAGTAAAAAGTGTATTATTATAATTAATCTGCCCAGGAATTACACAAGAACCCTCCTTAAACAAGTGTGTTCCTACTTGCTCTATTTGATTTTGAAGGATTGACTGTAAAGTTGTTAATTCCCTTGCCTGAATTGGCAATCCTGGTTTAAATAGTACCTTATGAAAGTCTTTCGTAGCATCGAAATCGTCAAAATAAGGCGATACATTGAGATTAATTTCTTGTGCCATAGTTGTCGTGTATTACCTTAGAATTGCAAAATAACCTTAATGTCTTCTCGCTGGTTAGCAGATCTTGTAATAGAAGGTCTGTTATCAACGTAAAGTATCGTGCCAGTGTATTTTTCTACCTCTGGGTTAGCAACACCTTTAATAAAGGTTTGTCCCAAATAATATGTTTTATTATTTATCACTGTACTTATACCTGGACTACTGGCAGATCCGAATCCTGAATCTATGTATAAGTCTTTTGTTCCACCTACAATTTTTAAATTACCACCAGTAATAGGTTCACCACTAAATTCATTTAATTCAAACCCATATGTTGGAGATGCTTGTTGTGTACCATCAGTATTAAATCCAACTAAGGATCTATCCTGCCAATATCTAAGAACACCTGTAGTTTTATCATAAGATACAACTCTTCCAACAGCAGTTTGACCTGTTCCCACTTGCTGAGTAATAAAACTATTACTTGCAAATGTAGTTGTCTTGTAATCATCATCATTAGGAGATAACCCCTTTAATACCAAACCTTGAAGAGCACTTGCTCTATCATCTGTAATTACTGAAGTAGATTCAAATGCTTGTGGATTTTCAACAATTCCAATCCTAGCAACCTTAGTTCCTGTAACAAAGTCAGGGTTTGAATCATCATTTTCAATTCTTGAGAAGATTAGTACGTTTGATGCTCCTAACTCTTTATAAATGTCATATCCATGACCTCCTTGAGGAGGAATAATAATATCAAATATAGGAGTTGTACTACCAGTTGGAACATTACCTCCAACTAAATCAACAGACCCATATGTATATCCACTACCACCGTTTGAGATAGTAATTGATTCAACTTTAGAGTCGTTGTTAATAACAATAGTACATTCTGCACCTGTTCCATCTCCTTTAATAGGAACTCTAGTATAAGTTGTGTTTGGAGGACCAACTAAGAACCCTCTATTAGTAATAGTAGCAACTTTAATTTGACCACTAGTTTTAGCATTATTTCTAATAGTTGTATAATCATTATTCGTCTCCCAATCTACAGGAAGAGGAATAAAGTTAAGTGAGTCAAATTTAATAATATCACTAGGACTAATAGTATAAAGATACTTCCAAATATATCCATCTCCAGAAGTACCAGCAACACGAGGTTCTAAATCAGTAAATTTTGGTTCATCCAAAGATGGTTTTCCATTTGGGTTTTCTGGATCTATTCCATTATGCAAACAAACGTATACTCGAAATTCGCTGTTTACAACATAGAAGTTAGATGAATATAAACTAGTCTTATTTGATGCATCTGATAAATTATTTCTGTTAATATCGTGCCTATACATATCATAGATTGTTGCCGATGCCCATGAGAGTTTACGAACAACAGGTCTAATGTCATCTGCTGAGATTTTTTTCATTGCGATCATTGTATCCCAATAAAAATTCTCGTCATCAAAACAATCTCTGGGAGCAGGAGGACTTGTATCCCAGTCAGATTTATTTTCAGTAGCGTTAGGGAGACCAATGAAGGTATAAAATGAATCTGTTGATGAACGAATTCTGTCTATAAAAGACCTTGCATTCTTGATTCTCAACTGATCAGTTATAATCGCAGCCATTTTCGAGTATAAGGTTTTGCTATGTTTTATTTATTATGTAATGTAACCGCTATATCTGAGAGGGTTAGTTCGTCGAATTACAGGATTGGTTACAATTCCTGCTTGACTTGTTCCATGAACAGCAGTAAATGCTTGTTTTTGGAGTCTAACAGTGAAGTTAACTTTACCCCATGTATATTCACCATATGATGAAGTAGTTCCATAACCAACAACATTATCAAAACTAGAAATCTTTGCAACTACTGTTGTAACTGTTGTTGCAATACCTACAGAATTACCACTCACCTCTGAAGGGATAAACCTAGTATTATGAGAATAATGTACACATTCATACATTGCATCCATACAAGTAGTTCCTATTCCAAGAACAGAATTATCTCCTCTTAGAGTAGTAACAGGTCCATTTACACCAGATCCTACAATATTAAAGAGATATCCAGTTTGAATACCACTTTGTACTAAAGAGAATCCAGATTTAACTTTAGAATCTTGTGGAAGATAGAAGTCAAACGTTATACCAGTTGATGCAACACCTGCAATCGAAGTTGTACCAACACCAACAATTATTCCATAATCACCTTCGTATGTTGCCTTAGGACATTCTTCTTTTACCCTTGAAGGTGGAGAAATCATGACCTCAGGTCCAGCAATAGTTCCGACTTTAAACTCCATTCTTCGAGTCAATGCCCATCTTCTATTGGTAGTACCCAATCCAACATTATCATAAGTATCAACAAACAATTCATCATTAGGTTGATAACCTGTACCACCATCTACAACAGATACTGCACCAATTTGATAATTTACAACATTAATTTCAATATTAGCAGTAGCACCTCTGCCCATTCCAGTCTTAGTTTTTAATTTTGCTTTAACAAATGTATTAGTTCCATTTTCTAAGAATGGGAATCCAAGACCTTGTTGAATTACTGAAAGTGATGTTAAAGGACCATATATGTAACCTGTTCCACCACTTCCAACAGCAATAGAGGTGACTATACCTGCAGTTATAGAAGCAGTTGCAGTAGCAGCATCTGTACTCAATGCAGGATTAAATGGATCTTGAATTGTGACTGTTGGAGCACCAGTATATCCAATACCACCAGATGTAATATTAACAGATTGAACTGATCCACTACCAATTATAGCAGTTGCCTTACAAGTTTCTACTTCATCTTGATATAATATCTCAACTTTTTCACTATCAGTAACTAACATTGCTTCCATAGGATCATCAAATAGTGATCTTACAGAATATACAAATGCAGAAGTTGAATTTATACCAACATCTTCAAGAATATTTGAATATGGATGAATATTTGGTTCATAATAAACTCTATCTTTAGGAATAAATTGATTGTCAATAATCTTATCTATATTCTGTTTTGACCAATTAATTGGTCTTTGAAGTAATTCATTTTGTGATACACCTTGACCAGCATAGTTATTGGTAATAATAGTGTCTGCAGATTTAACATCCATTACAAGACGCTCATCTTGATTAAATGTGATGTCAGTATCACTATACAATTGGACATCATCACCAACTTTAAGAGTTGGAAGGACATCAACTGTTTTAACGTCAATAGTTTGAGTACCAGTGTACATCAATATTTTTGCAGTATCTCCAATAGTGGTAAATCCTGCAACACCACCCTTAGGTGCTTCTGTAAATCTAAGAGTGCTACCACCAGTAAAGGTATAACCTTCACCAGGTGTTTGTAGAACATCATTTATAATAACTAATAGATTAGATTGTAATGTAATGCCAGCATTTGCTCTTGCAAAGAATGATACTCTATCACCATTAAGTGCTAGTGGGAATAGTCTTCTCTCACCATTAAAGTATGGAGTAATATCATCAAGAACTAAGAAGTCACCAACATTCCAACCAGAGAATTTAGATGCATAAGTTTCATCAACAGTTAACTGGAATTCCTTATAAGATCCAACTCCAACAAATTGATGATTATATCTTTTACCAACAGGAGCAACACCTACATTCATTCTAATTGTTGTTGGAGTTGTAGAAGCAATACCAACACCACCATAAATTGGATCAGTTTGTCTTGGATATGGATTTATAGAACCATAGTTATCACTAGAACAAGTAAAGAGTAAAGATTCATTAGCAAGTCTAACAATATCTCCAGTATGCAAACTATGTTGACCCACAGTTAATGTCATCCATCCAGTAAATCCATCATAAGTTGCATTTTCAACTTTAAATCTCTTTTCTACAGGTGCTTTACCAATATTCAATGTAATTGTATTAGTAGTTGTTGCTCCCACAGACACTGCATTATTATACATTGGATCACTAGTAGTAATACCTGACTTACCAACATTAATTGTAATGGTTGTTAAAGTAGTTGCAGCAATACCTATCGTTGCATTATGTGCAAAATCAGTTGTTCTTGGATATGCATGCTCTGTACGATGATCATCCAACTCACAAGTAAATGTTATACCACCTGTTATAATTCCAACAGTGTTAGAACCTGCTGTTAAATTATGCTCTGGGAATGTTAATATTAAATTACCAGTATTTCCATCATAATCCGCAGTAGTTGGTGTAAGTGCTGTTCCTACATTAGGTACAATAGATCCTGCAGTAGTCCTTACAAATCTATGCTTATTCTTAGTAGAACGTGGATAAGTATGTTCAGTCTTATAATCATCCATCTCACATTTAAATGTAAGAGCATCTTCAGTTAAACGAATAGACTCACCTGCTTTCTGAATTCCATTAGTTATTGCGGAAGAGAATGTATGTGCATAATTACCACCTGCTCTAACAGCATTAGTTGCACTACTGAGTCCAGCAACAAATCTATGGTCAGAATCAGTTCCAATACCAACAAAAAGTGTAATTGTAGTGTCACCCACGCCAGTAATAGGAGTACCTACACCAGCAATAGGATCAGTTCCAGGACGAGGATATTGATGAGTAGTTGCGTAATTGTCCTGAGAGCACTGGAAGTTAATACTATTAGGTGCAATCACAAC
>CENW01006230.1_pt1 | contig 12829 bp, 21 predicted proteins | sample 530241 | NCBI WGS metagenome assembly CENW01 (sample SAMEA2619818, study PRJEB7988) | marine metagenome | isolation source: saline water (ENVO:00002010), including | reverse complement strand
ACCAACGTGCTCAACGAAGCATTCCTAGAGCGTTTCCCTGTTACTTTTGAGCAAGAGTATCCTTCAACCAGTATTGAGACCAAGATGCTCAACAACTACTGCAAAGAGTTGGAGTGCTGTGATGATGATTACATCAAGAATCTTGTCAACTGGGCAGACATCATCCGTAAGACATTTGCTGAGGGTGGTATTGATGAAATCATCAGCACCCGCCGTCTTGTGCACATCATCCGTGCATACAGCATCTTCTCTGATCGTGTGAAGGCAATCAAGGTTTGCTTGAATCGTTTCGATGATGAGACTAAGCAATCATTCCTTGAGTTGTATGATAAAATTGACGGTGACGTGAGTGTTGACAACAACCTCGGTCTCTGATATCATATAGATTAACCAGTGACTTCATTATGGCAAACAAATACAATGAAGATGCGATCATCCAAGAGTTGAAAGAGTATATTACGGATACCTACAGGGCACACTATTCCAGTGGTCCTGAGGGTATCCAAACTCTTGATCTCATCAATGCTTGTGGTGACGCTGAGGCATTCTGCAGGAGTAATATCCTAAAGTATGCCTCTCGTTATGACAAGAAAGGCACCGCTAGACGTGATCTACTTAAGGTGCTACACTATGCAGTGTTGCTGATTCACTTCAGCGACCAATCAGTATCCCGCGAATCTTATCCTCAATAATATGGCAAACCTGTCCCAACAAACTGATTTTGAAACACTCAAGTTGCGTAAAAGCACCATTGAGTATCTTAAAAACTTCGCTACTATCAACAAGTCCATTGTGATTCGTGCAGGACGTGTCCTGAGCACCATGTCTGTTAGTAAGAGCATCATCTCCGTATGTGGAATGAATGATGTTTTCCCTGCTGACATGGCAATCTATGATCTTCCTCTCTTTCTCGGTGCTCTGAGTCTGTTTGACGATCCTGTCCTTGGATTTGTTGATGATAAGAAGGTATTGATCTTCGATGAGAAGACCAAGGCGAAGACCACATACTACTACAGTGACCCTGAAATGATTGTCACTGTGCCTAAAGAATTCAATCTTGATCTCCCTGATGTGGACTTCAACTTTGATCTTCCTGCTGATGATCTTGCCAAACTTCTGAAGGCAGCAGCAGTATATGGTGTTGAAGATATCTGTATCACTGGTTATAAAGGTGAATACAGCATCTGTGTGAAGGACCGTAAGAATCAATCTTCTAATGTCTTCTCACTTCCACTGCAAAACGTGGCACTCAACACTGCTAATAGCAACGTTGTGCTCTCTGAAGATGAGATCTGCTACTGTCTGAAGGTAGAGAATCTTAAGATTATTCCTGGTAGTTACCACGTTACGATCTCTACTCGTAATGCCTCCTGCTGGATGGCAACTGGTCACTCCCACCTGTCCTATTATATCGCACTCGAGCCTAATTGATGAATACGTTTCTTTGGGTTGAAAAATATCGTCCACAGTCTATTGATGAATGCATCCTTCCTGACAGCACCAAAGAAATCTTCAAAGGATTCCTGCAACAAGGTGAGATTCCAAATCTTCTGCTTGCGGGGTCTGCTGGTGTTGGAAAAACTACGGTTGCGAAAGCACTTTGTGAGGAGTTGGGATCAGATTATCTGGTTATCAATGGGTCCGACGAGGGTCGCTTCTTGGATACGGTCAGGAATCAGTGCAAAGCTTTTGCGTCTACAGTTTCACTTTATTCGGAGAGCAAACACAAGATCATCATTGTAGATGAGGCAGACAATACTACCCCTGATGTGCAACTGCTCCTCAGGGCAACCATCGAAGAGTTTCAGAGGAATTGTAGATTCATCTTTACTTGTAACTACAAGAATAAGATCATCTCTCCCCTTCACTCTCGATGCTCTGTAGTAGAATTCTCTCTCAAGGGTAAAGAGAAACAGTCTATGGCAGCAAACTTCTTCAATAGAGTGAAGGAGATCCTAGGTAATGAGAATGTAGACTACGAACCTAAGGTTGTTGCTGAAGTCCTGCAGAAATATTTCCCTGATTTCCGTCGCACACTCAATGAGTTGCAACGTTATTCATCTACAGGTAAGATTGATACTGGTATCCTTGGTGTTGCTAATGATATTCAGATTTCTAATCTAGTTAAGTATCTTCGTGGTAAAGAGTTTACCAACATGAAGAAGTGGGTTACACAGAATCTTGACAATGAACCTCAGGCAATCATGAGAAAGATCTATGATAACCTTTATAACTATCTACAACCCAAATCTATTCCTGAGGCGGTGTTAGTTATCTCTGAGTATCAATACAAGTCTGGTTTTGTGGTTGATCAAGAGATTAATATGGTTGCGTTTTTGACTGAGTTAATGATGAGGTGTGAATATAAATGAGTAGATCGCCAAATGCCCAACGATTAGTCCCATGTATGCCACCTTTGTTGGAAGAGGAAACTATACCTCTCCGTAGAGAAGATGGATCAACTAAGTTTGGTGGGAATGCTTGTGAGGATCTTGTAAAGGTATTTTTTCTCTCACAAGGTATCAATGTTGCAACGCCTCTTGTTGATGAAGGTGCTGATTTGCTCATTGAGAAACCAGAAGGTTGGGCACGAGGTCAGGTAAAGAAAGTTGTCTATCAATCTCAACTAGACTATGGGATGCAACAAAGAAGCGGAGTTAAAGTTTATCGATCTCGATACAATTTTAACTTTCAAGGTGGTGGAGCAACTGCACCACATTTGAAGAATGGAAGAAGACAGAGAGGTCCAGAAAATGTTGACTACTTCTACCATGTGCTTATGACAAAATACCGACAGTTAATTTGGGAAACTCCTGTAAGTATGATACCTCTTCGTAAAGATGGGAAGTTTATACACGGTAAATGTCCAAATCTAGATAGAGATAATTGGAAGAGAAAACCAGCAGACATTGATTTTAAGAAACTGTTGTTGTATAGTAGATACGATCCAATCATTTTTAAGCATCATTCTGAGTTTTTCTTGAAACCAGAAAGAGGCTCTTTAGATAATCTTTTCGTGAGTGACACAAATGAAAAAGCAAGTTAAGTCTAGTTACTATTATTATTTTTGGGGTGCCGCTACTATTGCAGTAGTCTTTGGTCAGATCTACGTCGGGAGTGGATATCGCAAACTGCATTACTCTCTTGAGTCCTTGATCAACAAAGTTGATGGAGTCCTCTTGCATAAGACTGATGCATCACAAGGTTGGGGCACAATGTATATCGATGAAAGTAAATAAACTATACCCAGTAGATGTATTTGAATTCCAGTTTTCCACTGAGGAAGACTGGGTTTCTCATGTACAGAAACAAAAATTAGATCAGAGGAATGAGACTGGCATTCTTAATACATGGTTGGAGTTACATAAGCTCGAAGCATTCGAACCTATGGTAGACTTCTTTCATGAATGTCTTGATGAGATTCAAGATACTTGGAATTATGACTGTGATGGTTTCAAGGTTACGTCCATGTGGGCAAACTATTATCGTCCTGGCGTGAGGCACACAGCACATAGACATGCTAACTCTTACTGGAGTGGTATTCTATACCTCACAGACGGTGCACCTACGGTCTTTTATGACCCTATTCAGATGCGATCCTTTGGTCAGTTTGAGTTGTATACTAAACCAACTATCTCTACAGAAGGATTCAATCAGAATGCTCCTGTATTTGAAACAATCTCTGCTGAAGCAGGTAAATGTATCATCTTCCCTAGTTGGTTTGTGCATGACACAGCATATGCTGAGGAAGATAGATATACTGTAAGTTTCAATGCTTTACCCACTGGCCGAATTAATGATGGTATTGCTAACATAAGAGTATTATGAAAAAAGAATCTATCTTTCCCGTAGAGATCTATGAATTCTACAACAAGGATGTTGCTGCTGAGTGCCTTAAGTTGTTTAAGGAAGAGCCTACTTGGAAGAATGATAACGTCCCTACAGGTGTAAAGACTTGTAAGTCTGTTGAAACTAATCCTAAGTATGAATTCATGATGGATTGGTTTCAGTCATGCTTTGATGAGATTGCTGAGGATTTGGCGCTGGAATGCGACTCTCTGAGGGCAAACAAAGCGTGGGGTAACTGGTCTCCAGCATGGTCTGGGTGGTATCACAGTGCTCATAGACATGCTATGTCCTACTACAGCGGTGTCTTCTACCTTACAGACGGTCCTCCTACATACTTTGTAGACCCTGTGCAGCAGCGTGAATGGGCACACCTCCACGTTGAGAGTAGGAAGGGTGCCACTACAGGTATTAGATCATATAGTATGGCAAAACCAGGTAGATTCGTTGTCTTTCCTGGTTGGTTGATCCACGGTAGTTTACCTAACAATGATCCTGAAGATCGTTACACCGTGGCATGTAATTCATTCCCTAGTGGTGAGATTAATCATGGTGGTGACACCTATATGTTGAAGTTAGAGGTATCTAAGTGAAGTGGGGTAAAGATCTAGATCTGTTTCCAGTAAAGGTTAGGACGTATCAGTCTAAGTTTGACTCAGACTTCTGGCCATTGTTGACAGATTGGTTGTTGGAGAATACAGAATTCAGGCAAAACAACTTCCCAGAAGGTGTAGAGACTTCATGGCCAATGTTGCAGACCATTGAAGAAGGTCCTATCTATGATCTCAAAGAGTTTTTCTATGCGGCATTGACAGACTATCATTTACATCATAAACTACATTGTGATCAGTTAAAGATCTCTACTATGTGGGCAAATCGTGCCCCTGCAAGAAGTGGAGTGGGTCATCCTCTACACAGACATCCGATGTCTTACATCAGTGCTGTGTTTTATATCACAGAGGGTGCTCCTACAGTCTTCCATGACCCCTTGACTCAGAGAAACTATGATTCTATGGAGGTTGTATCTGAGGTCATCAATGAAAATCATTATGGTCCTCATGCTGCAATCGATGCAGAGCCTGGTAAACTGATTCTCTTCCCCTCATGGTTGATGCATCAGTCAGATAGACACCTAGAAGACTATGATAGGTGGACTATCTCATTCAATGCACTGCCTACAGGCAAAGTAAATATTGGACCATGGGACGAACCTATGGCATACATGGATCTTACAAAATGAAGTATTTGAAAACTCCTCTTCGTTATCCTGGCGGTAAGTCAAGGGTAGCACCTAAACTAATTGAAAAGTTTCCGAAAGATATTGGTGAGTTTCGCGAGCCCTTCCTTGGTGGAGGATCAGTCGCTCTCCTTTTCTCTCAGAAATATCCTCATATCCCTGTGTGGGTAAATGACAAGTATGAATACCTTTACCACTTCTGGATCAATCTCCAAAAGAATGGTGATGATCTATCTGATGCGTTGGTTGAAGCTAAAGAAAACAACCTCACCGAAGATCTCGCCAGAGAGTTATTTAAGTCTGCTAAAGAAAGTATATCCGAAGCAAACTCTTTTGATAAAGCTGTGCTTTTTTGGATTCTTAATAAGTGTTCTTATAGCGGGTTGACAGAAAACTCTTCCTTCTCTGCTACAGCATCACGTCAAAACTTTACCACTCGTGGTGCACGAAACCTGAAGGATATCTCTAAGGTAATTAAGAATTGGCACATCACTAACCTTGATTACACTGATGTGATGAATGATGCAGAGAGTGAGCGTAACAATGTATTTGTATTTTTAGATCCTCCATACAAAATCAAATCATTTTTGTATGGCACTGATGCTAAGATGCATAAAGATTTTAATCATAAGGACTTTGTAGAGAATTGTAAGATCTGTCCTTGGGATTGGATGGTAACGTATAATAATGATGATGAATTAAAGGAAGCATATCAAGACTTCCATCAAGAGATCTTCAAGATCACATATGGTATGAAACATCGAGCAGATAATAAGAATAAAACTGAATTGCTAGTTGCTAACTACGACCTTTATCCCCCTTCACCACTGGAGCTTCTTTCGGTATGAGTCATGAGATCCCCCTTAAAGATTATCTCAACAGTATCAATCTAAAGCAGGGCGATCTCACTACCGATGAGAGAGCGATGAAGAAATATCCTGCGTATGTTATCAATAAATGCCTAGCACAACACCTTGATACGGTGATGTATGCTAATGCTATGAATGGTTGTCCATATCTTGATAACGACCTCCAATATCAATTTTTCCTATATAGTATCAGGAAATCCAAAAGATTTTCTCCTTGGGATAAAAAAGAAAAGAATCACGACATTGATCTCGTGAAGCAATATTATGGCTACAACACTGAGAAAGCTCAGCAGGCTATGAGAATCTTGACTAAGGAGCAGATTGAAGTTATTAAATCAAAACTTGATGTCGGAGGAAAAAGATGAGCGAGGAAATCGCATGGTCTCAGGAGGATATGTTGGAGGTTTCTCTTAAGGAACCTGATGACTTTCTTAAGGTTAGAGAGACACTTACCCGTATCGGTGTAGCATCCCGTAAAGAGCGTAAACTGTATCAATCCTGCCACATTCTTCATAAGCGTGGCAAGTATTACATCGTGCATTTCAAAGAGTTGTTTGCTCTTGATGGTAAGCCTGCAAATATTTCACTAAACGATGTCCAACGTCGTAATCGTATTGCAAAACTCCTTAGTGATTGGGGTTTGATCTCTGTTGTTACAGAAGGTGAGCTAGATCTTGCTCCCCTTAATCAGATCAAAGTGCTTTCATTTAAGGATAAATCCGAGTGGACACTGGAAAGTAAGTATAATATCGGCAAGAAAAAAGTGGCAGCATCAGAAAGCTAAATAGCTCTGCCATATTAATTTTCCCATGGAATCTTCCCCTAAAAAGGTTGAAGCCAAAAAGGATAAATTTGATTGGGCAGATGAAGGTCTGTCCGCATTGGTGCGAGTCGTTATTCTTTCGTGGTCTGCAGCAATTCTTACACTTAATTATGTAACTATTCCTGGCTTACAACAAAAGCAGATCGATCCAACTTTCATAGCCAGCGTGTTTACAGGAACGCTAGCTACTTTTGGGGTTCAGGCGGCTAAGAAGCGCGACGATGATAAACCTAAAGAGGAAAAGAAAGATGCAAAAACTGATTAATGTTTTAGCAGTGCTATCATTTGTTGGCACAGCAGGTATCGTAGGCAGTGGTGCTTACGTTTACCTTAATAGAGAAGCACTCGCAGAGAGTGCTAGAGAAAGGGTTACAGAAGCAGTGATGGATGCTGTTACTGGAGCACTACCTGGATTGGTAAGTGGTGCGATGCCTGAATTGCCTGATGTAACTGGTGGGGCAATTCCTAGTGCACCTGCACCTACACAGACAGGTCCCGCTATCCCCTTCTAATGGAGATCAAACCGATAGGCGTGGACAATATTAACGTCCTGCCTATCCCCACATCTCTTACTGAAGCACCTCAAGCAATTCCCCCTTCAGCACCAGTTACTGTGGATATTGGTGTACCAGTTGTCAATATCCCTGGCTGTGTTGAAGCGCACGAAGTAAACAATAAGAGTAAAAAAATTGGTATAGACGATGAGAATGGCACTATCACCCTGTGTGATGGTAATCTCCCATCGTTCAATCCTATGAATTATGATAAGGACGAGCTGAAGTTTGAATATAGTGCTGAAGTCCCACCTATTAAGGCACCTGAAGCACCAACATCACCTGAGGTAAAGGCACCTGAGATCAAACCTACAATTCCTGAAACACCAGACTGTCCTACAGAAGCACAGCAACTAAAAGAACCTGTAGGGACCTTAGTAGACGCTGGTAAGAAGAAGATTGTTGAATATAGATTGATCGGTCAAGAATGTATTCCGATTAAAGAGGAATTAGCAATACCTGATCAGATTATCAAGGCAATACCCTCAGCAGGACAGGTCACAACCACTGCATCAATCGCTGTTGTGGCAACTGCAACTGCTGCTGCAACACCCTTCCTGTTGAAATTGGTAAAACCTATAGTCAAACAGATAATTAAAAAGATTAAAAAGGCAATAGGAAAGGAGCCCCCTAAGTTATCTCAGAATGAGCTCCAAACTAATAAGTATCGTGAGAAGAAAGGATTGCCTCCTTTCAAAATGCCTAAGAAAAAACCTAAGGGATAGATATTTCTTTTAGATCTTCTGCCGTCCCAGTAGCTTCAGTAACCACAGGTGCTTCGATCTTATGGACGTGTGGATGAGTATGGCCAGGTGGATTATTAACTACCACATCTGCACACACAGAGTAATAAGGACTCTTAGGATGGAATTGAATTCCACGCAACAATAATTCACCACAATTCTTGAGTCTCGCGATCTCAAAGTCGAGGCGCTTATTAGCAGTTAACTGTTGCTGTAGTGCAATTTGTGTTGCTGCTGCTTCTTTACATTGTTCTTGTAACTCTTTGTCCAATGGTTTGGACCATGTAGCAGAGAAACCAATACCTAGACTGTAATTATCTTTCTGTCCTGTCCTAGTGGGGACGTGATAGAGAATGTCACCTGGATTGTCGAGCGAGCCATCTTCATCCAGATCACGCATGTCGTACACAGGATCCATATAGTAAGGTTCGTATGGCTTCTGTGCTGATGCTGATGCAGTGACATACGGTGTAAAATTCAGGGTGGGTCCTTGACACTGGATACCATTCCCATATGTGTTAGTGATATATGGACCTTGTAAAACCTGAATTGCCTGGTTCGTCACCGAGCCTGAGCTATTCGCAATCGGACTTGCCGTTGCACTTACACCCCCTACAGTTTCCGCCAGAGTGGCAGGGGCAGTCGCAAGTGAAGTGATGCATAGTGCTATTGGGTAAAGATACTTGTTGTGTCTGTTACGCTGGTGACCTCGGTCACTCTTTGAATAATTGTTTGCTGACTTAAACCAGGACCTGAATACGTTTCTGTGAATTGAAACGCTGCGCCTGGTGTTGTCTGTGTGAATTGGGGTTTGCTGGTTACTCCAGTCCATGATGATGTCACTCCATCAATAGTTACATTGTTAGTACCCGTGCCTGGTGTCAAATTACCAGAAGCGGTAACGCCTGATCCAGTTACGGAATATTGATATCCTGTGTTGTAGTCCATCGAATTTATCGTCTCGGTCACCTTGGAGGTTGTCTCCGTGTGGCTCGTCATTGAGCCCTGGGTGAAGTTTGGGACCACGGGGACCGCCTGGGCAGGAGCAAGTGTGGCAAATGCACCCACCACAGTTAGGACAGACCAACGTATCGTCTTTCCAAAACGGGTCATCACGAGGGTCCTCAATCAATTACAGTAATCTCGCTTACGTACTGTCCTGTGGCACTTGTACCTGCCCCACCAGCTGTCACAGTAAGAATACCTGCACTGGTTACAGTACCTGCGAGAGTATCTTTTGTGCCTGCTGCATATGTCGTAAGTGATCCGTAGTTAGGATTAGCACCTAGAGTTGCTGCACTTGTAGGCAAGGCATCAGCTTGGGTGTAGCTTTGGCTAAAGCTGAAAGCCGCCCCTGCTGTGTCCTGTGTGGCAGCGATCGTGCCAGGATTATACACACCTGAAGTGATAGTGCCTGCAGAAACAGTGCCTGCAGTTGACCCGTCCGTAGTATCAATATTTGATCCTGAAATACTAAACGAAGAACCAATTCTTGTCGCAGTGGATCTTGCAGCGTCAACTGTAAGTTGTACACTGGCAGAATGTTTAGTAACGAGTCCACCTGCTTGGGCAGCACCCGCTGTCATCAATAACATAACGAGAGGTAGAAAGGCTCGTTTCATATACCCCACCGAATATAGTTTCAAAGCTATTTAGACAAAGAAAAAAGTTTAGAGTAAACCGAAATTATATATACGGTATTCCTCAGCACACTTCACGCTAAATATATGTGGTTGCCTTCGGGGACCACACAATACAAACTCGCTTTATAAGGAGCTATGGACATTACTAAGTTTACGTCGAAAGACATCGACGCTATTTTTGATGCGTCACGAAGATTTTCAGTAGGTTTTGATGACCTATTTTACCGCTTGCATTCCTATGGAGTAGGATCACCAGGCGGTCAGTATCCTCCCTACAACATCGTTAAGGAATCAAACGTCAAGTGGAGGATCGAAGTGGCACTAGCTGGATGGGCAGCGGAGGACATTGAAGTAAGCACGGAGAGCAATGTCCTGCTCATCAAGTCAAAGGCAGCAAAGGATCGCCAAGAGGAAGACTATATGCATCGTGGCGTTGCAACGAGGACCTTTGCTAGAGGATTCAATCTGTCCGATGATGTGGAAGTCGGCACAGTCAGCTTCACAAACGGGATGCTTGTGGTAGAATTGCAGAAGATCATCCCCGATCATCAGAAGCTGAAGATTTATGAAATTGGTAATCCGTTGGATAACACATCCACTGACTCAAATTAATTTGTTACTGGTTGGGTTTCTTATTATTGTTGGTATGATTCATAACCATGCTCACTATACTATGGACCAAGATGCTGACTCTTATGTCAGAGCATGGTGTAAAAAGAATCCTGATACCTGCCAAAGTTACATCGATGATTACTGATATATAGTGTATAACTAAAGAGTCCCGAGGGACTCTTTTTTATTTGGAGAAGAGCCTATGCAGTACTACGCCAATTTATGTGCTCCATACGCCGAGAAGAATGCTACACTAACTATTGATCTACCTGCAGAGGATATGGATCAATTTATGGAGTTGGTGCACATTCTAAAGGAGGAGAAAAACCTATCAGCTCGACGTGCCTTTACAGATATGGTAAAGTATACTTATGAAAACCTAATGCAAAAAGATTATGACCGTAAAAATCGCAAGAATGCAAAGCGGGGAAGACGTAATCGCTGATATCAAGGAGATTCGTGAATCTCCTGATGCTACCGCTGCACTTGCCTATGAATTCAATGAAGCGTGGACTGTTATGGTCCGCCGTCCTGCCGAAGAAATGTTTCTGCAGGAAGACTCAGATCCTGTAGAATCCCTAAAGGATATGCAGGTTGAATTTTTCCCATGGTCACCCATGACAAAGGGTAGAAGTGTTGTCACCCTGTATTCTGTGGTAAGTCTATCTGAGCCTCATGACAATGTGCTCAATGGTTACCAAGAAATCCTAGAAAAATCTAAATCCCTTTATACTGATGCTAAAATTGATCATTCTCACACACCACCCGCAGACCTACTTGTTGGGGAAGGTGACGGAGATGGACGAGGAACCGAGTTTATTGCTTGAGGATTGCTTCAGCATCACACCCGAGGGTGAGTTGCAAGAGTATCCACTACACACTGACCAACGTTTCGTCTTCTTGACTTCAGATCAATGTATGTCTATACTAGATCCGTCAGGCGTCATCGTCACCAAATACAACAACGCAGTAAGTGAGTAATTTTTATACATCCGCAGTCCTACTTGGAGATGATATTCTCATTCGTGGATATGAAGACGGTCGCCCCGTCAAGTATCGTGAGAAATCTTCTCCTACCATGTTTCTGGTCCCTGAAGTCCAGTCAAAAAAGTCTAAATTCAAGACCCTTGACGGTCGTTATGCTCACCCTAAAAGGTTTGATGGTGCTCGTGAAGCGCGAGAGTTTATCAAACAGTATGAGGATGCTGCAGGACTAGAAGTCCATGGGTATGAGCGGTTTGTATATCAACATATCGCCCAGAAGTTTCCTGGCGAAATTGATTATGATATGTCCCAGATGAAAATCTATACGATTGACATCGAGGTGGCATGTGAAAATGGATTCCCTGATGTGCAAGCATCCGCTGAGGAAATGCTGTGCATTACCATCAAGGATTTTAATACTAAGAAGATTATCACTTGGGGTAGTCGTGAGTTTACGCCACCTAAAGATGTTGAGTATCGTGTCTTCTGGACAGAAGCAGAAATGCTTACCGACTTTCATAAGTGGTGGGTAGAAAATACTCCTGACATCATTACTGGTTGGAATAATAATCTGTATGACATTCCATATATCTGTAGACGCATTGAGCGTGTGCTAGGTGAGAAGTGGAAGAAGTCTCTGTCACCATGGAATCGTGTGCTTGAGAGGGAGATTGTCATTCAAGGTCGCACCAACCTTGCCTATCAACTGACAGGTGTTGCCATCCTAGATTACCTTGATCTGTATAAGAAATTTACTTATACAAACCAAGAATCGTATCGACTTGACCACATTGCACATGTGGAATTGAATGATGCAAAACTAGATCACTCGGAGTTTGAAAACTTCAAGGACTTCTATACGTCTGACTGGCAACGCTTCGTGGAATACAACATCCACGACGTGAATCTGGTTGACAGTCTAGAAGATAAGATGAAGTTGATCGAGTTGGCAGTTACCATGGCGTATGACGCTAAGGTAAACCTTGAGGATGTATATTCTCAGGTCCGTATGTGGGACACCTTGATCTACAATGACTTGAAGAAACGAGGCATTGTTGTCCCCCCACGAATTACATCAAAGAAGGATGAAAAGTATGCAGGAGCCTACGTCAAAGAGCCAAAGGCAGGACTATACGATTGGGTGGTTTCGTTTGACCTTAACTCTCTGTATCCTCACCTCATTATGCAGTATAATATTTCACCTGAAACCCTCGTCGATCAGAGACACCCCACCGCCACTGTTGATGGACTGCTCAATCAAGAAGTATCCATCGGGAGTGGAGATTACTGTGTGTGCGCCAACGGAGCACAATACCGAAAGGACATCTTAGGATTCCTACCCGAAATGATGCAGAGGATCTATGATGAAAGGACCATTTATAAGAAACGAATGCTTGCCGCTAAGCAAGCTCTTGAAAATTCCTCCTCACCTGCAGAGTCCGAGGCACTACAAAAGGATGTGTCCAAATTTAACAACATCCAAATGGCAAGAAAGATCCAACTCAACTCTGCCTATGG
>CENW01066177.1_pt1 | contig 12851 bp, 12 predicted proteins | sample 530241 | NCBI WGS metagenome assembly CENW01 (sample SAMEA2619818, study PRJEB7988) | marine metagenome | isolation source: saline water (ENVO:00002010), including | reverse complement strand
TATCACGTAAATTTGTATTAGTTATTATTCATCTTTAAAATTAGTATCAATAAAGTGATAGTATAACTCTCGATAAAAAAAAAGCTTAAATAAAAAAATGTTCAATTTTTTATTGGAGTTAAAAAGAAAGAAAAAAAGATTTGATTTTGTTTATATTGTCTCATATAAATTAATTGTTTGTGCCTGTTGTAACTATAATTATTCCCTATAAAAATAATTTAAATTATCTTTTTTTAGCATTAAAGTCAGTTATTTATCAAACCTTTAAAGATCTTAAGATTTTAATTATTTATGATGATGAGAATAAGTCTGACCTATCTAGAATTAAAGAATTTATAAAAAAAACAAAACTAAAAAAAAAATTTTCTATAAAAATATTATTAAATAAGAAAAATTTAGGAGCGGGTGAGTCAAGAAACAAAGGAATTAAATTTAGTAAATCAAAATATGTTGCCTTTCTAGACAGTGATGATGTTTGGCATAAAGATAAATTAAAATTACAATTAAATTTTATGAGTAAAAATAAGATTCCAATTTCACATACTTCGTATTTAATTACAGATGAATATGGTAAAATAGTCTCAAAAAGAAAATCAAAAAAAAATCTAAAATTTCAGGATATTCTTAATTCATGTGATATTGGGTTATCCACAGTTATTGTAAATTTAAAATTTTTAAAAAAAAATAATTTAAAATTTCCAAAAATTAAGACAAAAGAAGATTATATTCTTTGGTTAAGAGTGTTAAAAAAAATTCCTTTTATTAAAGGGCTTAATAAAAATCTTACATTTTATAGAAAGCGCAGAAATTCCTTATCTTCAAGCTATGCCTTAAGTATAATAAATGGGTATTTAGTTTATAGACGTTATATGAAAATGGGAATAATAGAATCAGTTTATAGATTATTTATATTATCTTTAAATTTTTTAAAAAAAAGATTTTTCAATGATTGAAGTTTAAATTTTATTATTATTTGTTATTTCTAAATTTTTGATTTTTTTGATAAGTAAATTAAAATTGATAAATTAAACCAAAATGGTAAACCAAAATTTGTTCCAAAAAAACTTCCAGATGGCAAAATAGGAAAAATAAAGAAAATATGCAAAAGTAAATGTGAAATAATATTAATTTCTCTGTATTTTTTAAAAAATTTTAAAGCAATAAAAATTGGGTAAAAAAAGATAAATATAAAATATATTGATCCTAATAAACCTACTTCAGAAAGTATTTCTAAATAAATTTGATGCGGGTGTGTAGAAGATGGATTGAAATTTGAATTTTGATATTTTTCTTTACTACTTTCTAAAGAAAAATTATTTATTCCAATTCCAAATACAGGATTATTGAGAAATATTTTATAAGCAGTCGTATAATGTGCGGCATGTTTAGTAGAAAAGAATTCCTCTTTTATATTGTTATTAAATGAGTAATAGAATTTTTTTCCTACGTACGTATTTTTAGTTATTTCAAAAAATGAAATAAATAAAGCAATTGTAACAAAAATAACTATAAATAAATTCTTTAATTTAAACTTGTTTAAATAAAAAAAATGAATGAAACAAAAGGTAAAGATAAGTAAAGATAGTTTAATAAAATTTGATCTTTCACCTATAAAAAAACTAGTAGCAATTAAAACACAAATTACTAAAAAAAAATATAAATTTTTTATTTTTCTATAAATAAAAATTAATGAAAAGAGAACTAAAAAACTAAATATATAACCAATAATTAGTTCATCATCTGTAAAACTTGCAATTCGACCCATGTAGTTTGAACTAAAACCCAAAATATTGGAACCTGAAAAATATTCTATATAAACATCAATTGCTATTATGATAAAAAGAACAATATATGTTTTGTAAACAATATCTAAAAAATTTTCTTTTTTATTAGTGTTTTCTAAAAATAATATTAAGCCAATTAGCATAATCAAAAATCTAAAAAACGACAAGTATTTTAAAAATGAATTTTCAAAATTTATACTTTCAAAAGGAAAAATTAAAATAACAAAACTAAAAAAAAATATTAAAATTTTTTTATCAAAAATTTTTGAATAGATTAAAAGTTTGTAATTTAGGATGGCATATATTGAGAATATTAGTGAAAATGAATTTAAGGCAAAAGGCCCTATAATTATAAATATTGGGAAGAATATAAAAAGAATTTTTAAAAATATATCAATTTTATTATTGATTTTAGATATCATTATTTCAATTTAATTCTTATAGCAAAATAAAATACGAAACCAAAAATAAAAGTAATTAAAGAAAAAATTTTGGAAATGTTACTTAGTAAATAACCAAAATAAATAATTGAAACATTTAACACAAAAAATATTGAAATTGTTTTAAGATGATTTTTATTAAATTTATTTAAAATTTTATGATGAAGATGTGAATTATCTGCCGAAAAAATTGATTTTTTAAGAATAGCTCTGTTTGAACTTACAAATAAAAAATCATACACTGGATACCACAAAGGCCATATTAAGTATACCGGATGAACACCAAAATTATTATAAAGCTCAATTGTTAAAAAACTTATAAAAAAACCTATGAAGAGACTTCCAGTGTTACCACTAAAAAATTTTAAATTTGTTTTCGATGGAAGCATATTTAAAATTAAGTTTAAAACTACAGGAACTAATAGTAATTTAAGTAAATAAATTGTGTTAGCATCCTCGATTAGATAAATGTAATAACCAAGACAACATATTAAAAACACTAGTAATAATCCATCAACACCATCGATATAATTAGTTGCATTAATTAATAATCCAGTTGCAAGAATTAAAAAGGGTATTTGAAATTTACCTAAATTTATAAATCCAATGTACTCGTAATTTCCCAAATTATCGATGTTAATACCATTCAGTATTAAATATGCAGAAGGAATTATAATGAATAATACTTTATTTGAAGGTTTTAAATTGATCCTGTCATCAATAAAACCTACCAAGCAAATAAACGAACCAATCGAAATTATTAATTCTATGTTATGATTAAACTCAAAGAAATTAACTATTACTAAGTAGAATATATATATAATTATTCCACCGGAATTAAAAATTTTAGATTTATGAATTTTTCTATTATTAGGTTTATCGTAAAATTCTAATTTTTTTGAAATAAACACTGTAAACATAAGTGTTATTAAATATAAAATAATTAAATTAATAGATAACATAATTTTGTCTAAATTTTTTAAATCGCTAGTATATAATATCTAATTTATTAGAGTAAAAATTTAAAGAAAAAAGGAAATATCAATAATGTTTGAAACAATAATCTTTTTTTTAACATTTTATTTGTTGCTAATATCTGTAATTGGATATGGGTTAATGTTTCAAAATTTATGTTTCGCAAAAATAAATGACATGAATGACCAAAAAGTGATCTTTACGGGTTTTTATGGAATATTTATAATTACTTTTATCTCTTTAATAACAAGTCTCTTGGTTGCTCATAACTTTATACATAATATTTTACTACATTTTATTGGGATTTTATTTTTCATATTTTTGAACGTAAAAAACAAAAAGAATTTTCTAAAGATAATTTTCATTATTTCATTTTTTGTAATTTCAGCGTTATTAATATCTAAAACACATGATGATTTTTCTTATTATCATTTACCTTTCACAAAATATTTGACAGAACATAAAGTTATATTCGGACTTGGAAATCTTGGACATGGATATAATTTTGTGTCTTCTCTATTTTTTTTAAATTCAACGTTTTATTTGCCTTTAATAGAATTTTTTACTTTTCATTTTACATTAATATTTTTTTTAATTTTTTTTAATTTTTTTTTATTTAAAGAAATTCTTTTTGAAAAAAATCATGAAATTACTAAATTTTTATATTTGTTTGCTTTTGCTTTTTTTAATTTATCCTTTAATCGACTTGCAGAGTTTGGAACTGATAAAGCAGGTCAAATTTTAATTGTAATTTTAATTATCAAAATTTTTCAGCATGTTTGTTTTGATAATGATAAATTTAGAGTTAATAATATTATTTTTTTAATACCCCTCTTAGGTTTGTGCATTAGTTTTAAAACATATTTTTTACCATATATTTTATTTGGTTTAACAATTTTAATTTTAGATTCTAAAAAGTCTAGAAATATCAAATTAATTATTTATTCAAAATCTTTTGCATTCTTTTTTTTATTTCTTGTTACATATTTTGCTCATCATTTTATATCGACTGGATGTTTAATTTCTCCTTTAAGTTTTACTTGTTTTGGTGATAATTTTAATTGGGCAGGTAAGAATGATTATTTTAAAGAATTATCTTTTTTTTTAGAACAGTGGGCCAAAGGTGGAGCAACACCAAATTTTAGAGTAGAAAATCCAACAGAATATGTAGAAAACTTAAATTGGGTTTCTAATTGGTATAGTGAATATTTTTTCAGAAAGGGATTAGATCAACTAGGCATTTTGATATCTGTTTTTTTAATAATTTTTATATTTTTTAAAAAACTGAAATATAGCAATAAAAAATTTGTTGAGAATAATAAAATTTTATTTTTTTATTCTATAATAATTATCATTTTTTTAATTTGGTTTTTTAAACATCCATCACTTAGGTATGGTGGCTACTCAATATGTTTCTTATTATTATCAATTCCAACTGCTCTAATTTTTTTTAAGTTTGATAACAAGAATTTTTTTAAGAATAAATTTAAATTTATTGTAGTTATAACAGTAATAATTTTTAATTTTAAAAATATAGATAGAATTGATAAAGAACTTAATAGGTTAGATTTGTATAAATTTAATAATTTTCCATATTTTACAATTTTTGAAAAAAAATTTATATATGAAAAGTATTCTTCTGGTCTGGTAATTTATAAAACGAACAGTCATTGCTGGGATACCCCAACACCATGTGTTGCTAATTTAAACAGCAAATTTAAAGTTGAGAAAAAAAATGGATATTACTTTATTTCAAATAATTATTAGATTTTGAAAAAAATGATTTATTCAAAAATAATAGTAAATATTTTAAATTTTTTTGATTATTTTCAACAAAAAAAAATCATTAAATTTTTTAAAAAAAACATCAAAAATGAGATAATTCTTTTTGATATAGGGTCACATTTTGGTGAGACAGTGAAATTATTTAATAGTAATTTTAAATTAAAAGAATTTCATTGTTTTGAAGCTAGTCCTTTAAATTTTAAAATTCTATCACAAAATATAGATAAATATAATTTTAAGATTATTTATAAATTAAATAATTTTGGTATCGGGTCAAATAATGAGGATAATTTTTTAAATCAAACGAAAGAGTCCTCTTCCTCTACAATTAATGAATTGAATTTAAATTCTAAATATTTCAAAAAAAAATTAAAAATTTTGAATGTAAAAAAAAAAGAAAATTTTTATGAAAAAATTCCCATTAAATTAGTTACCTTGGATTATTATATTACAAACAAAAACCAAAAAAAAATTGATATATTAAAAATTGATACCGAGGGTTTTGAATTAAATGTTATTAAAGGATTAAAAAAAACTCATAATATCATAAAATATATTTATTTTGAGCATCATTATGATGATATGATTAAAAAAAATTATACCTTTAGAGATATAAATTACATTTTAAAAAAATTTGGATTTAAGAAAGTATTTAAATCAAAAATGATTTTTAGAAAATCTTTTGAGTATATTTATGAGAATTCTCACCTGTAAAAAATGACTATATTATAATTTTTAAATATTTATTATACAATTTAAATATTTAGTTTATTAAGGAAACATCTTAACAAATTATATAATTTTAAATGCAAGACTTGACATTAATTATTCCAGCAAAATATGAGGGTGAGTCATTACCTATTTTTTTAAATGAACTATCTAAATTTAATTTTAAAAAGCTTATAGTATTAGAAGAAAGCGATAAAGATACTATTGATGCAATAAAGAATATTCATGATATTCAAATTTTATATCAAACTAATAAAGGTTATGGTGCAGCTTTAATTGAAGGTATCAACAATTGCTCTACAGATTATTTTTGTATTATAAATGCAGATGGATCAATGAATCCCAGTTATCTTAATGATATGTTGAGCCTAACAATAAAAGATAATTTAGACTTTTTATTTGCAAGTAGATATGGAAACTCTAATGCCGGCAGTGATGATGATAATTTGATAACTTTAGTCGGAAATTACTTTTTCACCAAATTGGGAAATATTTTTTTTTCTTTAGAGATAACAGATATTTTGTATACCTATGTCATGGGTAAAACTTCTTCATTTAACAATTTAAAACTTCAATCAAATGATTTTACAATATGTGTAGAATTTCCCATCAAAGCTAAAAGAAAAGGATATATTTTAGGAGTCATACCATCCTACGAGAGAAGTAGAATTGGTGGTAAAAAAAAAGTCAATGCGTTTAAAGATGGTTTACTAATTTTGATTAAAATGATTAGTATGTTTTTTAAAAAATGAAAAAAAAAACTGCGTTAATTTTTGGTATAACAGGTCAAGATGGATCTTACTTGGCTGAGCTTTTGTTGAAAAAAAATTACATCGTTAATGGTGTTAAAAGAAGGTCTTCGAGTATTAACACATCAAGAGTTGATCATATCTATCAGGATCCGCATGAAAAAGATTATAGATTTAGACTTCATTATGGAGACATTACAGACTCAACATCAGTTTCAAGCTTAATTAAAAAAACGCAACCAGATGAGATTTATAATCTTGCAGCTCAATCTCATGTTGCAGTATCTTTTGAGGTACCAGAATATACAGCCAATGCAGATGCACTCGGTGCATTGAGAATATTAGAGGCAATTAAATTTCATAAATTGACAAAAAAAACAAAATTTTATCAAGCTGGTACATCTGAGTTATTTGGTAATGTTCAGACTATTCCTCAAAATGAAAAAACTCCTTTTTATCCTTTAAGCCCATATGGAGTTGCAAAATTATATGCTCATTGGATAACAATTAATTATAGAGAAGCATATAAAATTTTCGCGTGTAATGGAATTTTATTTAATCACGAAAGCCCTAGAAGAGGTGAAACATTTGTAACAAAAAAAATTGTTTCTGCTTTATGTAAAATTAAAATGGGAAAACAAAAAAAACTTTTTTTAGGTAATTTAAATGCAAAAAGAGATTGGGGACATGCTCGAGATTATTGTTTAGCAATGTGGAAAATATTGCAGCAAAAAAAACCAGATGATTATGTAATTGCTACTGGTAAACAATATTCTATAAAAGAATTTGTAAACCTAACATCCAAGAGATTAGGCATGAAAATTATTTGGAGAGGGAAAGGTTTAAAGGAGAAAGGATATGACAAGAATGGAAATGTAATAATACAAAGCGATAAAAATTATTATAGACCTTTAGATGTTAACACACTTCTAGGTGATGCAAGAAAATCTAGAAAAAAATTAAATTGGAAACCAAAAGAAAATATTCATTCATTAATAGATGAAATGATTGATAATGAACTAGAATTACTAAGTTTTTAATGAATCTAAAAAAAAAAAGAATTTTTTTATCCGGCCATAAAGGAATGGTTGGATCATCAATTTTTAGATATTTGAAAGCAAAAAATTATAAAAATATTATAACAATAAATAAAGACAAGTTAAATTTATTAGACCAAAAAAAAACTGATAATTTTATAAAAAAAATTAAACCTGATTTTGTCATAAATGCTGCAGCTAGAGTTGGAGGAATTTTAGCTAATTCAAATTTTAAAGCAGAGTTTATTTATGAAAATCTAACAATACAAACCAACTTAATAAATTCATCTTATAACGCTGGAGTAAAAAAATTAATTTTTTTAGGTTCTAGTTGTATTTATCCAAAACTTTGTAAACAACCTATTAAAGAGGAACATCTCTTAACTGGAAAATTGGAAGAAACTAACGATGCTTACGCTATTGCAAAAATAGCAGGAGTAAAAATGTGCGAAGCTTATAATAAACAATATAATTTACAGTATATTTGTTTAATGCCGACTAATTTATACGGGCCTAATGACAATTATGATTTAAAATATTCTCATTTTTTTCCAGCTTTAATAAAAAAAGTTTATTTAGCAAAAAAAAAGGGAAAAAAGAAAATTGATGTATGGGGAAATGGGAAAGCAAAAAGAGAGATAATGTACGTTGATGATTTAGCATCAGCATGTGAGTTTTTTTTAAAAACAAAAACTAGACATTCATTAATAAATATAGGATCAGGGGAAGAGAGAACAATAGAAAACTTTGCTAAGTATGTAATTAAAAAATTTAATGCAAAAGTTAAAATTAAATTTGATAAATCTAAACCTAATGGAACACCTAGAAAAATAGTGGATACTTCACTGGCTAAAAGTTACGGTTGGAAGTCAAAGTATAATTTAGACCAAGGATTTAAATACACTTTTGAAGACTTTCTTAAAAGAAATTAATGAAAAAAAAAATTATAATTGTCACAGGCGGAGCTGGTTTTGTTGGATCAAATTTAATAAAATTTTTAGCAGATAATACAAATCTTAAAATAATAAGCATTGATGACTATTCTTCTGGTTCTAAAAAAAATCATATTAAAGATAAAAAAGTAAAATACATTAAAGGACATACTAAAAATATTAGTCAAATTTTAAATATTTATAGAAAAAAAATTCACTCACTTTTCCATTTTGGAGAATTTTCTAGAATTTATCAAAGTTTTTTAGAAATGGATAAATGTGTTCAGTCAAATAGTATTGGAAGTAATGCAGTATTTAATTTTTGTCTTAAATATAAAATTAGATTAATCTATTCTGCCACTTCAGCATCTTTAGGAAATGACGGTAAAGATAGAGATTTATCTCCATATGCTTTTACTAAATCAAAAAATTTAGAGTTTTTACAAAACTTAAAGAAATGGTTTAATTTTAGATATGAAGTTATTTTTTTTTACAACGTTTATGGACCTAGCCAGATAAAAAAAGGAAACATGGCTACAGTTATTGGTATTTTTGAAGACCATTATTTAAAGAAGAAACCATTACCTGTGGTTAAGCCTGGCACTCAATCAAGAAGATTTACTCATATTGAGGATACAATTAAAGTATGTTTTTTGGCTTGGAAAAAAAATAAATGTAGATTTTATAGTATTACACATAAACAAACTTTCACAATTTTAGAGGTAGCAAAATTATTTAAATCAAAAATTAAATTTTTACCTAGAAGAAAGGGAGAGAGGTATGCCTCCGCATTAACAACTTTAAGTTTATCAAACAAAATTTACAGATTTTTTGGCAAAATAAGCTTGAGGAGTTATGTTAATAATTTCCTAAAAAAAACCAGCTAAATCAAAAAAAAACTCTTTAGAATCATTCTTTACATTTAATTTTTTTAAGTTATAAACTCCTCGCCGGTGGTTATTGCGAAAGTGTTATACCCGATCCCATTCCGAACTCGGAAGTCAAGCCTTTCAGCGCCGATGGTACTTTGTCTTAAGATATGGGAGAGTAGGTCATCGCCGGCTTAAAAAAATATTATGAAAATAAAAAGCTCGCTAAAATCAGTTAAATCTAGAGATCGAAATTCTAAATTAGTAAGAAGAAGAGGTAGAGTTTATATAATAAATAAAACTAATCCAAAATTTAAAGCAAGACAAAAGTAATTTTTATGGAAAATAATGACCATAAAAATACTTGGAATAATTTTAAGAAGTTTGTTCTGTGGGGAACTGTCGCTGTAGTGGTTGTTTTAGTTCTAATGGCAATTTTCTTACTGTAGTTTCTATATTATGAAAATTGGTTCTATTTTAGAAAAAAAAGAATTTGAAAAAAGAGTGGCAATTACTCCAGAGGTAGTAAAAAAATATTTATCTCTTGGAATAGAAATATTTTTAAGTAAAAATTATGGAATTCATCTTGGTATAAGCGATCAAGAATATTTAGATCAAGGTGTTAAAATATCTGATGATGAGGATGAAATCTTAAGAAGCACAGATGTTATAGTCCAACTTGGTATGTTAGATGATTATAAATCCTCTTTATTAAAAGAACATCAAACACTAATCGGAGTTTTAAATCCTTATGATAACAAAGAAAAACTAATTAATTTAGTAAAGAAAAATATAAATATTTTTTCCTTAGAACTTCTTCCAAGAATAACTAGAGCACAATCAATGGATATATTATCCTCACAGGCTAATTTAGCTGGATATAAAGCTGTAATTGAATCTTTTTCAAATTTTGAAAAAGCAATACCAATGATGATGACAGCGGCAGGAACTATTCCTGCAGCAAAAGTTTTAGTAGTAGGGGCGGGAGTTGCTGGCCTTCAAGCTATTGCAACTGCGAAAAGAATGGGCGCAATAGTTTTCGCTACTGATGTGAGAATGGCATCCAAAGAACAAGTTGAAAGTTTAGGAGGAAAATTCCTTACTGTTGAGGGTTCAGAAAACCTTGAAACTGATGGAGGTTATGCAAAAGAAGCCTCTGATGAATTTAAGAAAAAACAAGAGGAACTATTAAAGGAAACCCTAAAAAAAATTGATATTGTTATATGCACAGCTTTAATTCCAGGAAAAAAAGCTCCCGTGATTATCAAAGATCATATGATCAAAGTAATGCAATCTGGCTCAGTCATATACGACCTTGCAGCAATTCAAGGAGGTAATACTGCTTTTACAAATGTCAATAAAATTGTAGACAAAGATGGTGTAAAAATTATGGGAGAAAGTAATATCTTAAATAAACTACCAGTTTCCGCTTCTAGCTTATATGCAAAAAATATGTTTAATTTCATCGAAAATTTATACGATAAAGAGAATAAAAAAATGAATATTAACTTAGACGATGAAATAATAGAAAAAACTATGGTAAAATAAATATGGAAATAGATCCGTTAATATTTAGATTGAGTATATTCATACTTTCAATTTTTGTTGGATATTATGTTGTCTGGAGTGTTACTCCTTCTTTGCATACTCCATTAATGTCAGTTACTAATGCGATTTCATCAGTAATTATAGTTGGGGCAATTATTGCAGGCTTAGCAGGCGGTTCAGAAACTATATTTAATATTTCAAGTGTTTTTGGTTTTTTGGCTATAGCTTTAGCAGCAATTAATATATTTGGAGGTTTTCTTGTAACTCAAAGAATGCTGGCAATGTATAAAAAAAAGAAGAAGGATAAATAATGATATCTGCAAATTTATCTGCAATTTTTTACTTGGTTTCAGGTGTGCTATTTATCTTGGCTCTTAGAGGCCTATCTTCACCTGAAACTTCAAGACAAGGAAATTTATTTGGAATTGTTGGAATGATTATAGCTGTAGCTGTTACTTTTTTATCTATAGGCAATTTTTCTAATGGTTTTATTTTTGTTTTATTATTCATTTTAGTTGGAGGTTCTATAGGAGCTTTTATTGCATACAAAATCCCTATGACAGCAATGCCTGAATTAGTGGCTGGTTTTCATAGTTTAGTTGGACTTGCAGCAGTTTTTGTTGCAATAGCTGCATTTTTGAATCCTGAAGCATTTAACCTTGGTACACCGGGAAATATAAAACTTGGTAGTTTAATCGAAATGTCGATAGGAGCTGCAGTAGGAGCAATAACTTTTTCAGGTTCAGTTATTGCTTTTTTAAAACTCCAAGGAATTATGTCTGGTTCACCTATCACATTTAGAGGTCAACACCTGCTTAACGCTTTAATTTTAATATCTATAATTATTTTAATTTATTTACTATGTTCTACTCAATCATCAAATTTATTTTGGATACTTCTATCAATTTCTTTTCTAATTGGTTTTCTTTTGATCATTCCTATTGGAGGGGCAGACATGCCAGTTGTTATTTCAATGCTTAATTCCTATTCAGGTTGGGCCGCAGCAGGAATTGGCTTTACTTTAGAAAATACCGCTTTGATAATTACAGGAGCATTAGTTGGATCATCTGGAGCAATATTATCTTACATAATGTGCAAGGGCATGAACCGTTCGTTCTTTAATGTGATACTAGGTGGATTTGGTGCAACAGATGATGCCTCAAGTTCTGCTTCAAAAGAACAAAGACCTGTTAAAAGCGGTAATGCAGATGATGCAGCGTTCTTAATGAAGAATGCTTCTTCAGTAATCATAGTCCCTGGGTATGGAATGGCTGTAGCACAAGCACAACATGCTTTAAGGGAAATGGTAGATACATTAAAGAAAAATGATATAAAAGTATCATATGCGATCCATCCTGTAGCAGGTAGAATGCCAGGTCATATGAATGTTTTGTTAGCTGAAGCTAATGTTCCTTATGATGAGGTTTTTGAATTAGAGGAAATTAATAATGATTTTGCTAATGCAGATGTTGCATTTGTAATAGGTGCAAATGATGTAACAAATCCTGTTGCAAAAACTGATCCTCAAAGTCCAATATATGGAATGCCTGTTTTGGATGTTGAAAAATGTAAATCTGTTTTATTTGTAAAAAGAAGTCTTTCTCCTGGTTATGCAGGTATTGATAATGATCTTTTTTATAAAGAAAATACTTTAATGTTATTTGCTGATGCCAAAAAAATGACTGAAGACATTACTAAAAATTTATAAGGGGTATTTTTTGAAAACTAAAATTTTTTGTGACATAGCAGAGCTAGATTTAATAAAAAAATTTAATAAGAAGAAAATTGTAAAAGGTTTTACAACAAATCCAAGTTTAATGAGAAAAGCTGGAGCTAAAAATTATGAATTTTATTCAAAAAAAATTCTACAGATTTGCAAAAATAAACCAGTTTCACTTGAGGTATTTGCTGATGAATATGCTGAAATGAAAAAACAAGCTATTAAAATAAATAAGTGGGCGAAAAATGTTTTTGTGAAGGTGCCAATATCAAACTCTAAAGGA
>CENW01025109.1_pt1 | contig 12863 bp, 32 predicted proteins | sample 530241 | NCBI WGS metagenome assembly CENW01 (sample SAMEA2619818, study PRJEB7988) | marine metagenome | isolation source: saline water (ENVO:00002010), including | reverse complement strand
TATTCCGTTGTTATATGTGTAAACATTTGTCTGGAATTTATCATTTAGGTTTTTTGCATTTTCTTCTAATAATTGGTAGTTTTCTGGCTCTGGTTCAAAACAATGAACTGAGGTAACATTATTCATACAGCAATACAAAGCGAATACACCTATATGTGCACCTCCATCAAGCCATTTATCACCTGCTTCTGGCCTGAAAAGTATTTTTCTTTTTCTGTATGCTTCTTTGATTAAGATTTCTTTTATGACGTTTTCATCTGTTGTTTTTTCCCTATACCTAAATTTGTTATCCATCAAAAAGGCTGAATGGAAATGATTAAGATGCATTTTTAATTCTGTCTAACTCCTCTAAAGCTGTGCCACACTCTACCATTTTTTTTCTGTAGTAACAAATAATACTTATTCTCTCGTAGGGTGTATTTGATTTAGCTTCTGTGTTGCCGTGTAATTCGTGAACATCAAAGAAAGCAATATCACAATTTCTAACATCTACTCCTACACCATATCTAGGTATAACTGTATATGCTCCTGAATAATTTCCTGTTTGTAAAACTGCTAAATTTCCAAAGCCCTCTTTCAAATCACCTGCATCATAGTGACAAGCTGTTCTAAAGTTTTTGTTTACTGTTATAGTAGTGAAGACTGTATTATGTATCTTGAAATCTTTACTTGTTTTATCCCATTCGTTTTTTTGATTCTGCCATCTTTCAGGTAATACTTCCTTAAATACATCTGAAATGCTCTGTAAATATGGGATAGCTTTTGTATACTCTTTGAAATGTTTATCTGTGAACGCTGTTTGTCTACAATATGGGATTCTTGGATATCTGTCTGCATAACCTATAATACTAGAAAACACATTTTTTGATTTAGGTGAATTTGATAAAGTTCCATCTTTTTTTAATGGTATAAATCTGTTTCCGCTTAATACTTTGCCTACTACAGAACCATCGACTACATCTCCTACCTTAAATTTAAAATTACCTCCTGCTTTACCTCTATTACTTGTTTTACCTATTGCTTTCTTAAATACAGGATATGCCATTGTAGCGTGATTAGAAGGAATACAATTTTTTTTGAAGACCACTAAAGGTTCGTCTTTTTCATTCAGAACAATGGTATCATCGTTTATAACAGGGTGTTTAAGATAAGACTCATCAATAAACTCACCTTCTAATTTACTTACTTCTTCATCTGTTAATATTGGCTTTACTTTAATTTTTTTCATTCTTATATTCTTTATATTCTTTCTCGATAATAGTAAATACTGTATCTGTTAAGTTAGCTTTGTTGTATTCTACTTTGAGTTCTTCTATCATCATATTAAATTTTTCAGATTGTTCTTTAGTAAAGAAAAGTTGTTGCATTTTTACTGATGAACTTGGCGGTTGTATATTGTCTAGATTAATATCTGCAACTAAGTTATTAGGTGCATTAAACTCTAACTTTTTTTCTGTTATATCTTGTATTTCATCAAATCCTAATCCTGTGAAATCTAAGTTGAACTCTTTATCTGTTAAATATTGTAATTCAGCTTTCAGTAATGCTTTTTCCCATTTAGAATTTTGTCCTGAACGATTATCCATTATTCTATATGCCTTAGCGTCCTCTGGTTTAAAATCTTTTTTTATAATAAATGCTTTTTTTCTTCCTAAATTTTTTAAGGCTCTCCATCTAGTATGACCTACGACTATTATATTATCCTTATCAACGACTATAGGCTGATTATTACCAAATTGTAGTATAGATTTTTTAACACTTTCTACTGCTTCTATAGGTATCTCTCTAGGATTATTTTTGTATGGTATAATTAATTCAATATCAACTTCTTCAATTTTCATAATAAAATCTTAGTTGTTTTTAATATGCAACCTCTAGGTATAATATTTATATCGCTGAAAGTAGCACTATCTTCATCATAAGACGCAAATGTTTTTACTTCTTGTTTATCTTTGGAATATATAAAACCCTGTGTTACCATTTTAGCAGGTTTCATTTTTTTTAAACTTTCTTCATCGTGATGACCTGAATCCCCAAGAATATCTTGCCAATGTACAGTATATAAATAGTATTTTTTTTTTGCTAATATAACGTGCTTATATTGTAGCTTCTTTTTTTTCTTAGTGTTTTTTCTCATAATCGGATTCTACGATAGCCTGATATATTTCTAGTCTTGCTTTTAATCTAGCATTTTCTATTGATAATGCTATAATACGTTTTCGAGCATAACGAAATATCCTTAAAATTGCTCTAAGCATCAAGTATCATATGTTCTTTGTCATACCGATCTATCTTATATTGTTTATTATCTTTTTTGAAGTAGTTAAAATTGTCCTCTTGGTGTAGGTAAACATAACCTAACTGCTCCATTTTTGTTATAATTGTGGCAGAATCTGACCATTTTGAGTCTTTTTCATCTATCTCCCACCTACGTTGATATAACCAAGTACTAAAATGTGGCACAAATTTAGCTTCTGTTATATCTTTGATTTGCTCATTATATTTTTTAGCAATAAACTCGATACCTGAAACCGCTTTACCATCAATTTTGTTAAATTCTTGATGTGCTTTGAACTTAGACCCTCTTTTCCTATCCAACATATTCCAAAGTTTTTCAAAGGAATCACTATATATTTTATTAGGTATAGGACTAGGACTAGGTATAGGAGCCATCGTTTTGCCATTAGCATTGCTAGACTTCTCCCATTTTGTCTGTTCATGATGCAGTGATAATCCGTATCTGCTTTGTGCACCTTTTTTTCCAGCTATAGACCTTTTCTTATACTTATCCACTAAGTAACTATGTTCTTGAACTAGCCTCTTATGTTCCCATAGTTCTCTTTCTTTATCTTTTAAAATAAAAAATTCTTGTAAAATATCGAAGACTTCTCTTTCACAATTCTCATTTCTACATTGACAAATCGTATAAGCGTCTACTGTGTTAAATGGTTTAGCATTTTTAGTCCATGCAAAACATAAAAGTCTTATGTAAATTCCTACTTGGTCATTAGATAAATGTACTGTTTCAGCAATAAATGTATCTGTAAATAATTGCAAAGCGTGAAATTTATTCTTTCCTTCCTCCATAAAATAATCCTTCCTTTTCTAGTTGTTGTATTTTTACATTTGTTTCTTCGAGCAATTGTTTTTCTGTTCCAAATTTTTTCTCGAAAACCGATTTATTCAAATGTACTGATTCATTACCCATATTGTGATGAAAAGCACATAACGGGATTGTATGTTCGTGGTTAGGTCTTAATGATAATCCTGTATTTTTTCTTATATGATGTATAACAGGTTCATTTTTACCACAGGCGATACAGCCTATTTGACGTAACGTGTCAAATCTTTTTCTATCTTTTTTTTTCATAAAGTATAGTTAATTTCTTTCCATCGAAATAATATCCATCAATTTTTTTACGACGATATTTTTTCTTGGATTTTTTCACAATGTTTTTTAATCGCTTCACACTCAGAACTTATGTCCTTAGTTTTAGTTTCTGATAATGGTTGAACTTCTTCTTTTTCTACAAGTTCACCAAGTCTTATCATTGCTAGTAATCTTTTAAAGGCCCTTCTTATATGAACGTCTGTCATATCAGAGACGTATAACCACCTTTTTTGTGATCGAGAAAAGTATCTTTCCTCAGGTTTATCGTCTGTTATGAACTCGTCTTTTTGGCTCATTAATATTCCTCCATTATAATCTTTATGGTAATTTTTTTTGTATCTATTCTATTCCATACGTGATTAACATTATCTACCAGATTCATCAAACTATTTCCAGTAATGAATTGCTCTGAAGTTATCTTTTCTGTTACTTCTGTTTCTTTAGTTCTTTTACCATTTACCCATTTTTTTTGTGTATTTATTATTTCGTATTTATCGAAATGTATCATAACATTACTCCTTGTTTTTTATCAGGCTCTTTATAAGGCTTCCAAACAAAATCAATTAGCTTATATCTTTTACCATTAAACATAGACACAAAACTTTGATCTGTCAGAATCTTTGCTTTTTTCAAATTTTCATAAGGCACAATCATAAATTCATTGCCGTGTATTATGCCTAATGATTCTTTTTTTCTTAATGCTTTTTTGTAAACGTAATCTCTTACACTTACCCTTCCATTATAAAGTTTATCAACTTTTGCTTTTATCATTTTCTATCAATACGAAATTTGGGCTAGAGTTATTGTAGAAATATAATACATTAACTTTTAAAGATAATGCTATATCTGCTAATCTCTCTGCTGATACCCCATTCGTTCCTTTCTCATATTTTTGGACTTGTTGAAATGTCACGCCAATTTTATTAGCTAACTGACTTTGAGTTAAGCCTAACGTGAGTCGTCTTGCTCTTACTTTTTTTCCAAGCGAGACGTTAAATGGTTCTTCACTCATTTTCGCTCCTATTATGTTTATTGATTTTAGGTGGCGAGAAATCGGTTAAAAAACTCGCCACACCTAGAAAGGGAGGTTTTTCCAAACAAAGAAAAAATTCCTCTATGATTCGAATAACCGATTTACGCATACTTGTCTACTATATACTAGGTTGTGTGAAAAAGATTCAAAAAAAACCCTCTAAAACGGCACTTTTAGCCTAAATAAATGATTTTGCTTTTATGGGCAAATGTGTCATAGTTCTCGTAGAAATGGAAAAAACAAACAAAGGAGAAACAATGTCGCTTTCAAGAAAGCACTTTGAAAAAATAGGTAAAATAATAGAAACAGCAGGTATATGTGAAAGCTGTAAAAATGATTTGGTTCATAAGTTATCAGATTATTTTTCAGGCGAGAATGTAAAATTTGATAAAGTCAAATTTGCAGTCGCTTGTCTAGGGAGCAAAGGTCTAAGCATAGGGGGGAAAAATGGCAGGTAAAGAACTAAAAGAAAAACTAATCGCTGAACGTCATAATGTAAATTACATATATTATGATAAAGTTATGAATAACGAACCACAACACGACAGCATTGGTTTAGATTTTGAACATTTTACGTTGGCTTTAAAATGGGTTCCAAATCACGTTTTAAGAAAGTGGATAAGAGAAACGAAGAAAGAAATAAAGAAACACGAAAAGAGAGAGGAGGCCCAAGATGATAATACTTAATAAGACGCCTAAAGATTGGTTTAAACTTATTGAGAAATACGAAAATTACATAATAGTTTTTTTTGTAGGTTTCGTTTTAGGATTCTTGATATGAGTTTTAAATTAAGAGATTGGAGCACTAGAAGGGTAGATGCTATCAATAAACTATCAAAAAAAAGAGGATACCCTTGTAACGATACAAATCCTTTTTTTGATGAATACATAGCTATACAAAATAGTTATGCAAAAACGAAAAGGGAGTACAAAGAAGAAAGGAGAAAAAATGCGGTTGATAATCATTTTAAGTCTGTTGTTCGCAAATGGTTGTGCGTATAAACCTATAGTTGATAGTGCAGGTCGTTCAGGCACTTTCGACAGTAATAGGGCCGACAGGATAACTGACGATACGGCACTTTGCGATATACAAATAAAAAAACAAATTGGCTCAGTAGAAAATATAGTCTTTTGGTTATTTGATCCTGAAAGCAGAACTAAATATCAAGTTATGATGAGGAACTGTATGACTAAGCGTGGTCACTCAGTTTTATTTTAGTTATGAATAAGAAGGAAAAAAATTCTATAATGTTAAATGCTGTTGAGCGTAAATTTAGAAGTAGTTTATGTTATAAACAAAATAATTTACTACCTTTATTTACTAAAGAAGCCTCAAAGTTATTTAATGAATGTATAGGAATTAAGCTGAAGAACATTCGGCTTGATAAAGGTATAACTGCAGAAGCTGTTATACACGACACTGATGCTTTTAAAACAATAAATGGGTTGTATAAATTTGAAAAAGGCATCATATCAGTTTGTAAATTTGTAATTCTATGTAATTACTATAAAGTATCGACTGATAAAATTTTGCAACCTTTAATTAGAAAGGAGGACAGATGCAAAAATTCCCATTAAAATATGAGGATATTGATTTGTATTTTGATCCTATAAAGCACACTTACAAAGTAAATGGTAAGATTGTGCGATCTGTGACTGGTATATGTAGCGAAGGTGTTCCAAAAAAAGCACTAATCGATTGGTTAGTTTCTACACCTATGGCTGAAGCTAAGTCACAATTAAACAAACTATTAGACGAGGGCACGAAACTTGATCGAGTAACACTTGAAAGAGTTTTTCTTGAATCTTCTAAAAAAACAGAGAAGATAAAAGTTGATGCAGGTCTAGTAGGAAGTGTCGTTCACGGCCTTATTGAGGACTTCTTGAACGGCAAAGAAATCCCAGAACAAACTGACAAGAAAGTAATAACTTGTTGGAACACTTTTTTAAAGTGGTGGGAAAAACAAGAGTACACGCCTGTTGAAATAGAGAAAAAAATTTATTCTCAAAATTTCAATTATGCAGGAACTCTTGACCTTGTTGTAAAAGACAAGGAAGGAAAGCTAGTTTTGATTGATATTAAAACTAGTAATAGCATACCATTTGAGTATCACTTGCAATTAAATGCGTATGCTTTTGCTTACACCGAAGAAACAAAAAGTGCCATTAGCGGTGGCAAAATAGTACGTCTTCCAAAGCAAGGTGGTAAGATTGAGGTTGTTGATGGTGTAATGAGTAAAACAATGTTCGATGCTTTTTTAAGTGCTAAATATATGGCACACGCTATAAAAGAGTATGCGAACTTAACATAAGGAGAATCTGATGGCATATAATAGACCACAGTACAATAACTATCCTAAAAAGAACTATGCAAGTTCTTCAACAGATAGTAAAGGTGGAAGTGCAAAATTGCTTTCCACAAAAAAAGATGGTTGTATTCTAGTTATAGAACTAGATAACCAAAACCTAGTGTTAAAAGGTTTTTGGAACAATCAGTTAAATGGTTGGAAGTTATATTCTTACTACGATAAGACTAAAACTAATCCACAATTTAATAAACCTAAGTATGAACAACAAGGCAATGGTGAACCTGTTCATATTCAGCAATGGAAGAAAAGTCCTCCACCACAACCAACGGACTTTAATCCTGCCGACTTCGATGATGAACTCGGAAACTAAAAAAAAAGGTGAAGAAGAACTTGAAGTAATCTCAGTAGAAGATTACTTCAAGATAAAACCTAAAGCGTTCGAGCCTAATCACGTTTTAAAGTTTTTAAACTTTTTAGATTCTAGCAGAGATAAAGCTGAAATATTGTATGATGAAGTAAAAGATCAATTAGACTCAATGTTTAACTTTGTTACTTTAGAAAAGTTTAACAATAAAGCAGAGAAAATATCAATGGCTCAGGCTAAAGCGGAGGCGACTGGTGATGAAAGATATAAAAAAGTTAGTGCTACTTTAAGAGATAGAAAGCACGTATTTTTATACTACAAGAGCCTTGCTAAAAATGGTCATTCTTATTGTGAGAATTTGAAACAACTTACAATAAATGATATAGCTATATCAAAACTATCTAAATAATAGTTTTCTGGTGAGGCGAGAAATCGCCTCATCAACTAATGCCAAGTAATTTCATATTCTTTGAGATCAGTTTCTTCTGTAATTTTTTGATAAGTAAATTCGTGATGTACTATTTTTACTTCAGGACTTTCTTTTATTGCTTTCAAAGTAGTATCGACTTTTTTAAAATCAGGAGTGATATCGATAAAATTTAAAACTATATATTGACGTTCTATCGGATTAGGCGTAGTCACGTGGACTTCAAGTGTTACTATTACAGCATCGATCATTAGATACGATACTATTTTCTTTTGATTATGTCAGCACCTTTAAGACCATAGATGGCACTAACTACTCCTATGAATAATGCTTGATACCAAAATGGCATATTATTAAATTTATCAAAAAACAAATCTACCTTAACCATAATGTCAGGGTCATCTGAGAATATAGACCAAATTAATAACATTACAGGAGCGGATACAAGTAAAAGTACAAATTCATCTTTCCACCCTTGTTGATTATCTTTTATAACAGCTTGTTTATATTCTATCTCACCTCTAGCCATTTTTTCATAATGTAATCTTTGTGCTTGTGATTCGAGCATTTTACTTTCTCTACGATTTTGATAAATCTTTGCACCTAATTTTAAACCACCTGTAATTACATTAAACCACATCTTTATCTACATAGTCTTTAAGCATTGTTAAACAATGTATAGCTTTTTCTATGTCCTCTTTTTTAGTTTTTTTATCTTTGTTTTTGATTAAACATCTTGTTGCATATTTAATAACTTTAGTTTGACAGGCGTTAAGATTATTTTGCATACAATAGTCGATAGGCTGTATTTTTAGCTTAGTATACCAATCTCCTGCTACTTGGTCAGATAATGATGAAATTTGTGTCTGTGGGCCTCTATGGGCTTTTAAAAGGGTCTTTTTTAATGATTTAATACTCATACAATCTTTTTTATCCAATTACCTTTATCATTTAATACCATTGGAAGCAATCTCGGAACACCATCTAAAATTATGCCACAACCCAAAATGAACCTCGTTCTAAAGTTTTTTGCATAATTCATACTTAAACTTTTTTGATTGATAAGGCAACCCACATTCATAGCAAAAAATAAGTTATCAGGATTCGCCCAATACGAGATAACAAATTTAGTATGATAGTGTCCTTGTACTGCTGACATTCCCATAGTTTGTGATACTTTCAATACGTCTGCACTTCTGCCGTGTGTGAAGAAACATCTTTGACCATTTGACATTGTAATAGTTAGATCGTCTACCCATTTCCATTTTTTTGTGCCTAAAAAATCACCATACTCTTTTAGAAACTCTCTACTCATACCATATTTGATTGCTCTCCTATAAACTAAACTAGAGTGATTTGATTCTACTTCAACCATATCTGGAAAAATTGATTCTAGTTCTTTTACATATTTTCTAGCGGCAACTAATTCGTGTCCTGGACTTGCAAGATCAGGATCGTGTGTGTGCATAGAGATTGCGTGAAAATCTAGTAAATCACCTATGTTGATAATTCTGTCAGGTTTAAACTCTTTTTTTATTTCTGCTAAAAATTTAATTGCGTCCTTATGTTGATAAGGCAAATGCATATCGCTTATAACTAAGACACGTTTGTTCATACAAGAATAACTTGTACAACTATTTGGTGATGATGTAAAGAAATTGTGAAACAACTGCGAAGCCAACCATACCTATACCCCAAAGAAGTCTATCGATATCTTTTTGCATATGTTTCAAATGATTATTTTGGATTGTGTCAATTTTTTGATTAAGCAACTTAATTCTGCCATCAATCTCAATAAATTTTTCATTTGTTGTTTTAGGTTTGCTCATCTTCTTTTCCTACGTTTTCTTCTCAAGTCTGTATCGTGTTTTCTACTACCACGCAAGAAACTATTTACTCTGCCCATTGACCAAGCGGCCATAGAAGTTCTTGGTCTACTTCCACTGCTTAAAAATGCACCTTGTCCTCTACGATAGACCTTCTTTAACATTCCAAGCGTTACGCCTTTTCTTTTATTGGCTTTTGCTCTTAAAGTTGAAATAACTCTTGATGATAAGGGTCTACGTCTTGCCATTACTTTACTCTCGCTCTAAACATTGATGCAGGAATAGTGCCACCTGATTTGTATATTCTTGACATACTTTTTATTAAATTTGCTCGAGAAGAACGCTTTGAACCTTTAAGGCCAGATAAGTATTTTTTAGGTAAACCTGTCGCCTTATCTTTTGGAACTTTTTTTCTTTTTCTTTTTCTTGCCATATTTACGTCTCTTTCTCATTGGTCTTTTATTAATTAATTCTGATAATGTTGTTGTAGTAGTAAAGCCTCTCATTTGCCAACTTTTCTCATTGCTGACCTATGAGCCTGACCGAAAGTGCTACCTTTCTTCATTGCAGAAGCCATCTGTCTCATATGTTTTAAACTATGATGTCTTGCGTGACGTCTCATAGTTTTTTTTTGTCTAGTCGATAGACCTTTGATGACAGAACGAATAGAACTAGCTTTAACCATAAACTACTTCTTTTTCTTTTTTTTCTTCTTTTTCTTTTTCTTCATTCCGTGTCCTTTAGTATGATACGGCATATTATTCTACTACCTTTCCGCCAGACCATTTCATATCTGGCAATCCATTTGTATATTTTTTTCCATCGTAAGTCAAAACTTGTTTACGATTAGAACCTTCGCTGAAGCTACAATGAACCCAACCTTTTTGATCATCGTTAGGACAATAAAATTCTAGAATAAGTTGATCGAAATCACAATTAGCTTCAATAAAGTAAGCTACTTGAATATTCGGCACACCTATTACTTCAAAATCTACCGCCTCACCTTTTGTATGTTGGCTTGTTTTTTTACTACCTATTGCTTCGCAAAGTTCTGGACTACGATAACCTGAAGTAACAATTACTGGTTTATCGTATTTAACTCTAACTTTTTCTAAGACTGCATAACATACATCAGTCAAGTTTTTTATCTCACCTGATCCTGCTTTGTTTTTTATACCCATACGAGTTGCTGTCATAGATTTTTCAAATTCTTCTAATTTAAAATGTTTACTTAATTGCATAATAACTCCTATTTAAATGATGGACCTCCGAACCACATTACTAATGATTTTCTATTTCCTTTAGTCACAGGCGTTACCCTATGCCTAATAAAACTTGCGAAAAACAATGCGTGTCCTTGTTTCATCTTTGGTCTACTTTTATCATCTATCAACTCTAAATCACCGCCCTCGAAATCATTTTCATCGGACAACAATAATGTCATAGATATTTTTCTTACAGGTGGCATATTTCTCATATTAACTTCACTATCAGTATGCCACTCGTAAAATGCACCTGTTGGATATTCTGTATATTGTGCGTTCTCTGTTATTTGTATTCCTTCAAATCCAAAATGATTATTGTTAATACTCATAATCCACTCATTAATTTTTGAATATATTGGTTGTGTATCTGGGCTTCCAAAGGGTAACCAACTAATAGTAGTAATTCTTTTTTTATCATCTGTTATACCTAAATCAGGGCTTATCTTTTTTCCCTCTTTATCTACTGTATCTATACCAACCTGTGCTTTTTTTTGTTCTTGTGATTGACCTACTCTTATAATCTGTTCACATTGTTCTTTAGTAAAAATAGCATCGTTAGATGCAACAATATAAGATTTCCATCTTGGTTCAAATAACATCATTTCCAAATATCCTTTGTTGCTTCATCTTTTTTTTGTCCGAAGAATTTTCTTCCATCTAATTTAAATGAAGAATATCTACCTTCTTTTCTAACATAATGAAGAAAAACTTGCATACATTTTTTTCCATCAAATTTCTCTCTCCAATGCTCATAATTACAACCTTCGTAAGCTACAGCCTGTCCTTCGTTAGTAGAATATGAATTAGGTTTTTTTGATGGATCAGGTAATTTTTCTTTTAATTCGTGAAACCATATAGGCCAATCTTTATCTGAGAATATACATAATGTAACAGAAACTTCACAAGAAGGTCTATCAACGTGTTTAGTTAATTCACTTCCGTTATAATACATTCTTGAAAAAGAATATGTTGGTAATAATTTAACTCCCATAGCTTCTTCAACAAGATATTGTTTAGTTCTTAGTAATGATTCACTAGTAAAATCTGCGTATGTTGAAACTGCATTTTCGCATTGACCACAAGGTTTCATAGAGGGTTCTCTTGTTTCCCAATAATCTTTAAGAAATTTAACTTCACCCTCAGTTAAAAAATTATTTATCGGTTTTATCATTTTTAATCTGTTGATTTGTTTTTATAGGAGGCATCTTTCCTTCTTTGATTAACCTCTCTGCTGTTACTAATTGAGACATAATATTTTTTGCTCCATCTGCATCATTTGCTTTGTCAAAAAATCTCATCGTTTGTGCTAATCTTATAGGTAGTGCTTGTTGTTGGTGAGTGTTAACATTTTTGTCATCAAAATTAGGATCAGATTCTTTTAATTCAGATTTAATTTTAGACCATAATCTTAACTCTCTCATTCTATCCTTTGCTGTTAGTAGCATATCTGCTAAAGCAAATTTTTTTTCATCTAACTTCACAAGTAATAGTTCCTTTTCTAAATCGTCTTTTTCTTCTTTCAAATCTCTTTCTATTTTTTTTACTTCTATTTGACATTTTCTATAATCGAAAGATAAAAATATAATTTGTTCGAAAAATACGTTTTGCTCTCTGACTGCTTGCCAATATTTAGCCGCAGGTGTAGGGTGTTTGAGATCATCTAATACAGAAATACGCATCTCTGTTTCTGTTCTAAATATTTGTTTTTTTTTCCAAGTGTCCTGAAGTTCTTCTCTCATAGCTTTGAAGTCTTTAACTTCATCTTCGCTAAGTATTTTTAGAAGATCATCTTCTACAGGTATTAAAGGATTTATATTTCGTGGCATATATTAGGGATTACCGACTAAAGCATTTATTTCATCTTCAGTCAATCCTAAATCTTTTAGTTTATTTCTACCAGAGGTTTTGTTTGCTTGTTTAGTTTCTAAAGCAGTTTTTTGATCTAATTTATCTTGCTCTGCTTTTTTTTCCTCATCGTCTCTAATTTTTTCTTCAGCATCTGTAAATTTTATTCTTATACCATTAACTAATTTATATCTTGCCATAAATACTCCTAACTATGTTTTCTTCCGTATAATGAAAATCTACCTGAAGCTATATTTCCAGCTTGCATAAGTATCCTTGCACCTGTAATAGCATAGTTTCCACTATTATTATATTTTGAAAAACCACCACCATTTACAAAACCAAATTCACCAGCAGAGTTTGAGTAATTTTGACTAAATTTCATATGTTTCCAACCTTCAGT
>CENW01071073.1_pt1 | contig 12964 bp, 13 predicted proteins | sample 530241 | NCBI WGS metagenome assembly CENW01 (sample SAMEA2619818, study PRJEB7988) | marine metagenome | isolation source: saline water (ENVO:00002010), including | reverse complement strand
ACAGGATATACTCTCTGGTTAGCATTACGTACACCACCTTGGATACATATACCTTTTAAGTAAAGGTCTTTTCCACCTTCACTATTTTCGGTATGCTCCACGACCATCTTTGCTTGGTCGAATGATAGTGTTTCAGTTAAGTTTAACATCTATCCTCAGTCCTCAATTAGCTACCGATAACACTTTTTTTATCAGTACCTGATTCGCCTGCGCCTTTTTTCTCAGCGCCGTGGCCTTTGGCGTTTGACATTGACTTTGAAGCTTTGCCACCTGGTACATTGACGTTTCCTGCATTGTCTTCTTTAGGAGTCATCGCTGAACCTTTGGTGTCACCTTCACCGCCTGCAACTATGTTAGCTGTTGTTCCGCCCATGTTATTAGCGCCGGCTACAGGGCTTTTCGCCTTGTTGTCTTCGCCTTTTGGCATCGCAATCTTGTTAACATACTCACGCATCACTTCCCCTTCGGATTTTTTGCCTTCATAAGCTGGCTCAATTTCTTCTACTGGGAGTTCGCCAAGTTCGGAAGTTGGCTCAAGAGCCTCATCTTCCTTCTCTTCATCATCCATATCCATATCAGCGGCATCGTCGTCGCCCATGTCATCCATGTCGTCGTCTCCACCTTCTTTATCAGACATCATTTTCTGAAACTGATCTTTTAGATCATCAAGAGCATCTTCTAGATCAACAACACGGTCTTCAATTTCTTCCGCATCGTCGCCATCCATATCACCTTTTTCGCCATCGTCTTCCATGTCATCGATCATGTCGTCCGCCGCGTCACCGCCCATTGGGTCAGCTTCTGGTGTAATTTCGCCGAAGTTTTCATCTGTTTTTTCGTCAGTTGCTTCTTCTACATCTTCATCTGAAGCTTCATCTACTTCTTCATCTGATGCTTCATCTACTTCTTCATCTGACTCTTCTTTAACTTCTTCGTCGTCTGAAGCTTCATCGACTTCCTCGTCGTTAGCTTCTTTCATGTCCTCATCGTCTTTTTTCGACTTCTTGTCATCTTTTTTAGATGCTTCATCTACTTCTTCATCAGTAGCTTCGTCTACTTCAAGATCGTTTAAATCATCTTCTAGCATTTTTTCATAAATGCCACGTGATTTTTCAATTACAAATTCGTGAAATAACGAATCAGCGCCTTCGCGATCGTTATTAACTAATTTTTCGAGCATTTGCTCTAGTTTTGATTTATCTGCCATTAGTTTTCTCCTGTTAAATTTATTGGTAAGGCTGTCTAGTAGTATTTACACTTTTGTTATAAAATACGTGGAAAATGGTGCCAAAACGGGCTTTTTTGGCACGTGAACCTAAAAATCATAGTATCGCTTGAATTCACTCATGGTGATATGCGAAATATTTTCAACTTTTTTCAGTTGTTTAGGTATAAAATCGTCTTCGTCTGCAACTACCCTTATATACTTAACACCTGCATGTGCTTCACATGTAGACGCTGTTTGCCTTTCCCAATTACCAAAATATGTAGGAGGTTCGTTGGTATTCTTGTAATTCTGTGTCCCTGCGTACAAATTATTTACCTTCGTACGCTGGCCTTTTGCGTCTAACTTACCATGAAAATCAAAGCCTAATATATAAATTGTATCATGACCGTGTGTACTAGCTAACCATAATGCTGTCGGTCCTGAGCTCCAACCCTTGCTTGGTTGGAAATAATGAAAGCCGTGAAAGCCGTGATATGCCTTGTTTGGGTTTGTCCATACTTCATTGTTCATCTGCCATTTATTATGATTGATTTCTAATATCATTTTTACATCTACTGCAACCAAGTAATCTGGTTGGTGTGTTCTATACACAGCATTACAGGCATATACCTTGCCATATTTCTTCATAGAGTGTAACTCAACAGGCTTTCGACTTTCGCCGTTACCTAAAACGAAAGCTACCGTCATTGGTAATGTTCCTTATACTTGTGGTTGTGCTGATATGCCATACATCTGTCTCACAAACTGTAGTTCTTTTTCTTGTTCTTCAGCGTGTACTTCAGATGCTTTTCTGGCTTTGTTAATTGCTTGTAGTGTAAGTCGTGTCTTACGAGTATCGTCACGCTTCATAATGCTTTCATCATCAGTAGCGTCATACTTCTTATCCTCGATTGGTTCAAGGGTTTGTTTGTCAAAGTAAAATAGTTCTCGTAGTATCATATTATTATTTATGCCGGAGGGGCGTCTGCCGGAGCCTCAGCGCCTGCATCAGCGGCTGGTTCTCCTCCTCCTGCTTCTCCACCTGGAGCCACTGTTGGGTCTCCGCCTTCTGGTACTTCGTCAGTTGCACCTGCCATATCACCTGATATACCTGCTCCGCTTATTCCTGCACCTCTCATTTCGCCTTGTGCATCTGTTGGAGGTTTGATTAAGTTTTCATCGTTTTCTTCTCTCCACAATCTTTCATTTTCTGCAACTTCGGCATCTGTTAATCCAAGGAAACGTTTCATCGCATATCTATTAGATACAAAAGGTATAGCTTGTATCTGTGCAAAAGTTCCTATTCTTTGATTGTCAAGTTCACTTTGTCTATAACTTGCAAAGTTTTGTGGTGGTTGGAATAATAAGTCAAACATGGCAAGGTCCACATTAATACCCTTCTCAAGTAGATAACGTTTAAATTCTTGATTGAAAACTTCAACTAATAGTCCTTGTAATCTTTCACAATATTTGTTAAAACGTAACTCTTGAATATAAGCTGTGCCTACTCTACCATCATTAAATTGACTTTGGCCTTCATCTTGTGCCGCCGCTGGTAGATAAGAACTTGGAATACGCAAACCTCTAACTAATTTATTTGTAAAATATTTGAGATCATCAATCTCACCTAAGTTAGTACCACCTGGCAGTGTTTCAACTTTAGATCCTCTTCCTTCTGCTGTTTGCGGAAAGAAGTAATCTTCGTTTGTTGAAAGAGGATTGTAAGCACTATCGATTACTGATGTGCCTCCACCAGTTTTTGACGGAATACGTCTCTGATGGATCTCTGTTTTTACACGTTCTACGAACTGCATGGCCAAGTGTGATGGCATGTTACCAACATCTACATAAAACACTCTACGCTCTGGAGCTCTCTGTGTTCTATATATAATGATGGCATCTTCTAATAATTCTTTTTGTTTGTATACTTTAAATATAGATTCTAGCAAAGAATTGCCAAACGGTGCGTTGTTGTCTAATCCTTCAGACAAACTTAGATGTACCATATGTTCGGCACTAACTGCTATTTCTTTATTTTTATCTACTCCGAATCTAGATGAACTGCTTTGAGTTTGCGTATTTCCAACCATGCCTCTTACGCCGCCTGTTAGATAGCCATCGCCGCCGCCTGTTACATTTCCGTTGGTAGTATAAGGAGTTGTAGCTACTTTGTCTACAAAGTTTAAATTAATATCTTTTACTATATATTGTTCTGGTTTCTTGCCTTCTGATTCATTAACAATTATGCTAGATACTTTTGCAGGATCTACATGAAACCATTTTTTTGTTTCTGGGTCTCTAATAAAAAATGCATCGCCGAACTTAAAAACATTACGCACTATTTTAAACATGCGTGTTTCAAAAGTGTTTAATTTCGTCCATTGTTGCAAGTATTGTTCTAAAACTTTAATTTCCGAGTTTGTTGCTGTCTGTTTAAAATCTAAAGTAAAACTGGTTCTATTCTGTGAATTCATTTGTGTACAAAATTCTGCAAGAATATCAAGTGCCGCATTTACTTCTGAGTCTTGATCCATTACATTGTATTGTCCGTAACGTTCTACTCTATTTGGTGCACCTGTGTACACATCAGGTAAAAAACTAGAATAGTTTGTTCTTGCTGGTCCAGGCTGAGAACCTGTAGCACTTAATGGACTTCTTGATCCATCATCGTCTACGGGTGTAAAGTATCTTTTCCAGCTCATTCTATTTCCTATCCAACTTGTAAGTTACCATTCAAGCTTCTTATTGCTTTGAGTTGTTTATCATTTAAATCCAGCATTTTTACTATATTACTATTTAACATCGCTAAACTTTCTTGTGGATTAAGAGTGGTTCCATCTTTGTTCTTAAATTCACCAGCCATTTCAGTATACTGTTTGTTAGTTTCACCAGATTTTATTGCTTCTTCAACATTAACAGCTTTTTGGACATCTTCTGCTTTTGGCACTGTCCCTGTTGCTTTTACTTTTGCAGATGCAACAACTTTTTCTTCTTCAGGTTCGTCACCACCAAATCCCAAGAAATCGAGAACTTTCCCCAATCCTGGAATCTTACGCAATATACTACCAAAATCTATGTCAAAAAGACTGCTAAACCAATCTAAAGCAGTGCCAAATATACTACTAATGGCTCCAGTAATACCTTCCCAAATGTTCTTTAAAATGCCAACAAATCCACCTTGATCACTAAACCATTGTTTAATCTTACTGAATCCAAAGATTAATCCTATAGCCGCCGCAATACCACCTATAACTAGTAAAGGTATTCCGCCTACAAGTGCTAATAGTGTAGTAGCCAAGAATCCTAAAAGTGCCTTACCGGCAAAAAATGCAACTATGCCTCCTATAAAGTAACCTACACCTACCATTAAGTTTTCTTTTATAAATGGCATCACTTTATCATTAAAGAAAGCGGCCGGATCGGCAAAAAATTCTTGTGCCATTTTAACAAGATTTTCTATGATCGGAGTTGCCTGTTCTTGAATAGTTTTCAATATAGGTAGTATAGCATCTTTTACATTGTTAAACATATCTCCAAACTTAGACTCTCCTTCACCTGTAAAAAAGTTTTTCAAGTCATCAAATGTAGATTCAATAGTAGGATACACATTAGTAGTGAACCAATCTTTGGCTTTATGATACATGTCCATTGCACTTTCAATACTTGGAATTAAATTTGTGAATCCGTCTTTTAATGATTGGAAAATTTTACTATCAATCAAGTCAGCCGCAAGTTGTGTTTTAATTGTGTTAAATGTTTCTTCAACCTGTGCCATCTTGGCAGTCGATGCATCTCTGGCTTTTTGTTCTTCGCTTACTGCTGATCTAGTACCTTCAGAAGTTTCTCTAACCATTTTTAATTCACCAGCAAGTCTTAAAAGTTCACCAAATGATTGTCCTGATCCTAATGCTACATCAACACCACCGTCTTTAAACTTCATTGCTAGATCACCCATTTCACTTCCAACATTTACCATGAAATTGTTTAGTTCTTCAGGACTCATGTTTTCAACGTCCTTGGCAAATTTTGCAAAGGTAGGAGAGTTAGCCATTAATTGTCTTGTTACAGGATCATTTGCTACTCCGTCTGCCATATCTAATAGTGCCGCTTCAAATGTTTTTGATTTACTACCTGCAAGTTCTAGGTTTGCACCGAAACGTAACTGTTGTTCTTCAGACATCTGTGCCATTGCAACTTGACGTCTAATGTCTGAATTTTTCTGTTTCATTTCGTCTTCAAGTTGTTTTCTACTTTTACCTGTCAGCTTTGAAACTTTATCTAATTCAAGTGCATACTTACCGCTCATTTCAACTAATTGTTGATCTGTAAGTAATCTATTTCTGCCTGTACCTTGTAGAAACTCGTTGTAGTTGATTAAGTTTTCATTAAGTTCGCCTGTAGTGAAACCCATTGCCATCAAGTCTCTACCCATTGTGCTTTGTCTAAACTCTTTAGATAGTCTTGCAAAACGTTGAGTACCACCACCAACAGTATCGCCAAAAAGTCTTAATCCTTCTGTATTGCTTTTTATAAGTTCTGTAAGTTCACCTTGAGGTATTGCCGCTTCTGCCGCCAATCTTGTAATGTTAAACATGTTGTTACCAAAAGATGCACCAACCTGTGATAGTTCTCTAAAATTATCAACTTGACCTTCTAGTAATCCTGTAAATGTTTGTAAACCTGGAATAGGAATAAACTGTGTAAAGTCACTTAATCTATTTCCACCTGTAAGTATTTCTGAAGCAAGTCCAGTAACAGCACCGGTTGCCATTCCAAGAGCACCAGTAAGTAAGTTAAATCCTCCACTAATGATACCAAGCAAAGCACCGCCGAGTTTATCAAGTGCATCTGCACTATCCTCAGCTTTTTCGCCCATTTCATCAACTTGGTCAGCTGTTTTTTTAGATACAGGACCTATAGGATTTTGTTGGCCACCGCCACCGCCGGTACCACCGCCACCAAGACCTCTACCTTGTAACGCTTTAAGGATTTCTTTCAGCGTGGCTTCTGTAGCGGCGTTTTCCGCCTCTACTTCACCTATTCCGGGAATATCTACTCTTACATCAGCCATTAATTAACTACTCACATAATAGCATACCATAAATACTATGCTATATTATAACTATATTTAGCAGGAGTAATTAACATGGTAGATAATTCTATCCCACAAATGGGAACAACGATTCAAGGTATTCCAACAGGATCACAGCCTGCACCTGCAGGAAATCCTCTTGCGAAGCACCTTAGACAACCCAAGATCTATCTAAGATTACCTAGCGGCGGCGCATACTGGCCTGCAGGGTCTTTAGAACAGACGGATAACGGTGAGTATCCTGTGTATGCTATGACAGCCAAAGATGAAATCACTTTTAAGACACCAGATGCTTTACTTAACGGTCAAGCAACTGTTGATGTAATCCAAAACTGCATACCTAACATCAAGGACGCTTGGAAAACTCCGTCGATAGACTTGGATGCAATTTTGATTGCAATACGAATGGCAAGTTTTGGTCAGTCATTAGACATGACCACAAAAGTGCCAAACACAGACCTTGAGAGAGATTTCACAATGAATCTCCAACAAATGTATGATAACATCATGAACATTGATTATCAAGATACATTTACAATTCCTGGTTTCACTGTAAAAATAAGACCATTGAGCTATAAATCAATGACATCGCAAATGGTAAAGGCATTTGAACAACAGAGAATATTTTCTATTGTAAATGACAATACTATCAACGATGTTGAAAAAATGGATAAGTTTCAAGAAAGTTTTAGTAAACTAACAGACTTGAACATTGCTGTTGTAATAGAAAGTATTGTTTCTATTCAACCAGATGGAGAAGATATAGTTACAAATCCGATACATCTTGAAGAATTTATCAAACAGGTTGAGGCAAAGGTGTATAATGATATTACTGCACATATCACTGCACAACGTGAAAAGTTTCAACAACCTCCTATTACTGTAGAAGCAACAAAAGAAGAAATAGAAGCAGGTGCTCCTAAAACTTTTGAAATTCCGGTAACGTTTGATCAATCAAATTTTTTCGGCTCCGGATCCTAACGTGGCCACTCGATAAAATCCTAAACGAGGCTAGGATCCTTGAAAGTCAGGTAAAAGAAATAAAACACGAACTGCTAAGAATCGTGTGGTGGATGAGGGGAGGAATCTCTATTACTGAAGCCTATGAATTGACTGGCGAAGATAGAAAGATCATAGCTGATATCATTAAAGATAATATCAAAACAGCAGAAAAAACTAAACAGCCTTTCTGGTAAAATTACGCTGTAGCTTTAGGATTTTTACTTTTCTTTTGTAAAGTTTTAGACCCAGGAGCATTAGGTTTCTTGTTATTTGACATGCCAAAATTTCCTGTCATAGGTTTGTATTTTTTTTGAGTCCCTGGAGTCGTAGGATCTACATCTTTAACTGGTTTTTTCTTAGGTGCTGTTTTCTTAGATGGTGTTTTAGTTGCTGGTGGTGTTTTAGTTGCCGGTGGTTTCTTAGCCGCTGTCTTCTTAGCAGGCGCATCGCCACCTAACATTTTTTGTACCTGTGCAATTACATCAGGTCCGTCATCTTTAATTTCTTTTGCAAGTGCATCTACAAATGGATTACCCAACTTGTCAGTAGAACCAATCTTACCTGTTTCGTCATTTACCCATTGTCCGCCTTGCCATGTATGTCCGTCTTTTTGAACACCTGCCATTCTATTCATTAGTCCTGGTTGTTTTGCGTCTTTAGGAGCACCTGTTTTGTCTGCACCTTTGCCTGCGTCTTTACTTGCAGGATCTGTTTTTGATTTTGCATCACCCTTAGGTGCGTCTTTAGTAGGTGCAATGCTTACTTTGTTTTGTTGACCAATTTGTCCGATCATATCATCTGACAAACCAAAGCTGTTTAGAATATTGTATATAGAACCAGTGTCAGTTGGTTCACCTGCTTGTGTCCAAGCCTTCATTAGTTTCTTTTGTGTGACTACGTTACCAAGTTCTTTACCAACAGATTTTACTCCGCCTATTGCAGATTTGGCGCCTCCTGAAATCTTTGATCCTACTTTACCTAACCCACGTTTGAATTTTGCACCGAGTGAATTAGGATTATCTAATTTTAGTTCGCCTTGTCTTGGATCTTTTTCTAATAAAAATTGTTCATAAAGATATTCAACAGTTTCCTCGTAATCTATAGATTCTTTCTTGTCTTTTTCTTTTTCAAAATCCAACTCAAGTTGTTTCATTTCTTGCGGATCAACTGCTTTACTCTTAACTGCATTTTCGCTTTTCGAATCAACTGTTTGTGCCGCACCTTGTATAGCCGCGGCTCCTACCTTGCCTGCGTTTTCTATAGTATCATACAGTTTATCAATGTTATCACTTGCCGCCATCAATGCATTAGTTTGAGCTGAAGTAAGTTCGCCCTGTGGAATGTTTTTGATTGCTTCTACGATTTCTGCAAGTTTTTGATTTTCAGGATTATCTACAAGGCCCTGCAAGAAATCATGAAATTTCATAGTAGCTTTTATCTGTGCATCGGAAAATGATTCAGTGTTTGCTACTGCATCTTTAAGGGCGTTAAATGTTGCTCTCTGTTCAGGTGCAATTATCACGTCATAGTCATAATAGAAAGCATTATAATTTCCAGTCAGTTGATATCTAGCCGCACCATCTAACGCTGTATCAACATTATCTAATCCAAACTTACCGGCAATCTCTGCCTTGGCGTCTGCCAGATTGGCATCCATGTATCCTTTTTCCATGGCCACCCATTCAGCTTCCTTTACAGTCATGACATTGTCTAACACTTGATCCGAAATGTATCTAAATGCCATACCAGCAAGAGCACCATATGCCGCTGTTTTCAATGATTTACCTACTGCTGTGGAAAGTTTTTCACCTTTTAAAAGTTCATTAGTTGAACGTAACAATAAACCAGCCGCGGCACCACCTGCTGGTCCGCCTGCAAACGCCGCCACCGCAGTCAATATACCTACTGCTAAACTGGCCTTGCCTGGATTTGCTTTTGCCCAATCACTTACCTTTTTGACACCTGCCGCTATTTTTGAATCGCTGTCGCCTATTTTCTTTTTAAGTTCTTCAAACTTGGCATCCATGTTCTTGACTGGCCCGGCTTTCTGTGCCAGTCTACCAAGTTCGTTAACTTTTGCATCAACTGCCTTTGCTAATTTTACAGGAAGTTTCGCCACCGCGGCAACACCTGAACCTGCTTTGCCAAGCATGGTTTGATTTGATCCACTGTCAACTGCGGCCTTTTCTGCACCTGCAAAGATTGATTTGATTTGATCAGCTGTAAGCGTTGCTTCAAATGCCTTTGTTAGTTCCTCCATCAAAGGCCATAATTCTCTTTCGTATCTGTTAAGATATATTTTCTGTGATTCAGTTAGATCTTGATAACCTTCAGTAAGTATCTGACTGGTTCTGTTGTGATATGCTGTTACTTCTGTTAGTCTCATGCTATTGCTCTAGCCAAGCTAGCCTTTTCTGGTTTAGATAGTTTTCCTATGGCCGCGATAATGTCTTTATCAAGCTGTGTTTGTCCACCACCAGGACCTTTTGCTGGTGCTGTTTGATCCATAGGATCCTTGTCCATCGATGCAGGCAAGTCTCCACCCGCTTGTTGTTGGAATGGCTGTCCGTCACCCTGTTGTCCTCCGCCTTGCGGTTGTTGAACGTTTACGTTAGTAGTTGTGCTTGTGGATCCTCCTCCACCGCCACCAGCTCCGGCACCAGTTGAAGTTGTTGTGGAACTTGCAGTAGTTGATGCACCTGCTCCTGCACCTTTAGCCGCAGGTTTACCTGCCGCCGCGCCAGCGGTTGCGCCAGCACCCGTGTTACCCGCATAAGCGGCCTTTTTCTCTGTGTCAACCACAGCCGCCATAATTGCTTTTTCCACTGCTTTGTTTGGTAATATTCCAGACTTAGGTGTGCTAGTTGTGTCCATCTTTTGGCTCTGTAGCCATTTTGTTAATTCTTCAGCAGGAACCTGATTTTTATTTGTTTTAATCTTTCCTAGGTGTGTTCTAAATGCTCTGTATGTGGCATTAGCTTTGTCGTTTGTTTCAGCAGATCCTTTAAAACCAGCTGACATGTCGCCAAAAGTAACTGCACCTAACGCCTTAGTTGCAAGATTCTTAAGTGCTCCTACCGGTTTCTCATCTAGCTGTTTAGATTCTACTATGATATCGTAAACTTTCATGCGAGTTTTCCTAATTCGTTTTATGTATATATTTAGTCTTTGTCAAGGTAATTAAATAATCGACTATGATCACTAGATATACAATAGTAGATTCACAAGGTAACGTTGTTGAAACGCTTAATAGTCCAGAAGAAGCTCAACAATACGTAGATCACATGCGTGAATCAAATCCACATGAAATTTATACTATAGAAACTGTGCAAGTAAGCTCTATACGTCCTGGATTAGGACGTGATCCAGATTTGCATTAATGGAATGAGCGTTGCTCATTCGTGTTTCGCTTTCGCTCAACACATTTTATATGAGTTAAAGTGCGAAGCACTTACGTTTCATGTAGATTGTTCAGTCAGACGGAACCTACTAGCGGTTCCATCTATCTCAAGCTTCATGTGAGTTCGCACAGCCGAGACCGGAAGTAGGTGTTTGACTTTGCTACTGGGCTCTAACCTTTCCCAACCTACGTCGACATCACGAAAAAATTGCAAAACCGCTTTACCGCTTCGCGGATTTCTTCGCTACCTCCCGCTTCGTTCCTTTGCAAGGAGTTTTCGTAGCATACAGCCTGTTGGACTCGCTAGTTCTGATGTAACTCTTGGCTACACCTCAAAGCGGATCGAGGACCTCGATCAAACAGCGTCCTTATATCGCCTTTAAATGTTCTTTAAGTATTTTGGAACTTCCAACACGCACATTTATAATACCATTGTAGTATTCATCAGTTTCTAAAACTCTGCGTTCAAATTGTTCCCTTGCCTCTAGATAGCTCATAACGCCTCTGCTTGGACACATATGTAATATTTCTCTCGTAAAGTGTTCTGGACCCAGCGTTTGGACATCTTCATTGAGATGATCTGAGGAACCCCAGTAATCTTTCCAATCGCTTTCCTTGTATCCTCGCCTTTTGTTCTTTTTGCCTTTGAGTGGTGGTTTTGTTGTTTTAAATTTTGCTAGTTTCTTGCCTACATATTTTTTATTGTTGGTAAGATTTGTTATTAGATAAACAAAACCCTCAATGTCCTTTGGTATTTCGTCTATAATTTTACCTTGATAAGTCCATTGCATGTGGGTACTTACCTGTGCCTATTCCTTTAATGCCTCTTTTTTGGTTTTATGCTTTATGTGTATCTCCTCCATACGCATTTTTGCTAGTGTGCGTATTTCACGAAGCCACTTTCTAGCCGCTCCGTGTGTTCTAACACTATTTCTTGCTTCAAAGTTTTCGTTTGCTTTGAAATATTCCATGTAGGCTTTTGTCAACTTATCATGTATATCATCATCAATCATAATATACTGCTTCCAATCTTACAGGATTGCTTCCTGTTGCTATTGCGGCCACTTTTGTGTCACAATCTCCGCCTAATCCTTTTAACAATGCTCTTTCAAGTTGTGCTTGTTTATACGTTTCTTCGTGATTGATCTTTTTAATAATATCATTCAATTCAAAACTGTCATTCCGAGTCTGCATTGCAATTATACCTTGTCCTATTGCTGGTATAATACTAAGTTCTTCATAGTCTATATCTATGTTTAAAGAATCTAAACCAGCTTTAGCTAATACTATAGCATCGTATTCTCCGGATTGCAACTTTTTTATTCTAGTTTCTACATTTCCTCTTATTTTTTTGATTTGTACACGGTGCTCTCTGTATAAATCAAGCATTTGTGCTGATCTTCTTGGAGAACTAGTGCCAATAACAGCACCATCGAATATTTTGCCTAACAAAACATCTCTGTAATCGTTTCTTTCTAATACTCCGTGGACACATAAGCCTGGAGTATCCTGTCCGGGCATGTCTTTCAAGCTGTGTACAGCAAGATCTATGTTATTCCAAAACAATTCTTGCTCAATTAGGTTACAAAACACTCCTTTGCCGCCTATTTTGCTTATATCTGCTTCTGGGTGTATATCTCCGTCTGACTGTATGCCAACTAGGGTAATTTCAGCATTAGGAACTTCTTCTAGTATTTTATTTTTTACTTTTTCTGCATATGCCAGTGCTAGTTTGCTTACTCTACTACCTATTCTAATTTTTACCATACAAGTTTTCCCCAATTCCTAAAGGCCCATGTCCGTATCTAATAGCTATACTTTGCCAACTGTTTTCTAGCAGGGTGTAATCAAGCATAGGCTTTGTGTTTTCTTTTGGATATTGTATTTCTAGATAACATTGATTAGTACTAAACTGCATTACATGTTCCATTACTTGCAATTCTCTTACGTTATCTAGTACATAATCCAAATGTAGAACGTTTATCCTACCATTTGTCATAAAATGTTTCATTTCAACCAGCATACACTCAAAATGATGATCTAATTCAGCTTGTTTATAATGTAATTGGCGTTTAAACTTGTTTCTCCTGCCTAAACTTGCTGTTCCTGGTGGTACTTTGTAATCTATTCTAAATTCATTTATAGGATTTGCAGTTTTAAGCATACCTTCTTCATTAAGATGTCCGCAAGATTTATAATAATCACCTGCCTTCCAACATAGCATGTCTTGTGCATTATCTGTAGGTGCTCCTAGAGGAAAAAG
>CENW01013961.1_pt1 | contig 13000 bp, 9 predicted proteins | sample 530241 | NCBI WGS metagenome assembly CENW01 (sample SAMEA2619818, study PRJEB7988) | marine metagenome | isolation source: saline water (ENVO:00002010), including | reverse complement strand
GGGTTCACGCCCTCGCAGGTTCGAATCCTGTCCTCTCCGCTAGATTTCATTTATTTTTATTTGTAGTTTTGATAGTGTTTATAGGCTATTCAAAATCAATTACTTACATTATTTTCTATTTCAATATTGTGAGTAATTCGATCTTATGCCAAATTGTATCTTATGAAAGTATTAACGGCTAAAAATTTTGCCATACGTTAATCTGATTGAAAAATATTTTACCCTTTTTATTTTCTCTCTATTGGTTTTATTGCCTTCAGTTGAAGTTATTACTCGCATTTTTGGAAGCACTGGTGTAGTTGCTTCTTCGGTTTTAGTTCAGCATCTTACGCTATGGATTGGATTTTTTGGTGCAGTAATTGCATCAAGAAAAAATAGATTACTATCTTTGACTTCTAACCCATTATTTAAAACTGAAAAAAAAATTGATACAAAGAATTTTTTAGCTAAAATAATTTCAGTGTTCATTGTTCTTTGTCTGGGGTATGGTGCATTAAGCTTAGTTATTGTTGAAAAAGAGTTTCCCATAAATATTTCACCACTAATTCCTCGTTGGAGTGCTCAAATAGTCATGCCGCTAGGCTTTGGGCTGATTGCTATGCACATGATTCAAAATTCGTACAAAGACTGGATATCTAGATTGATTATGGTTGTATCTCTTTTTCTATTGTTTTTGCTATTTAGATTTGAATTCATGAGGGATAGCACCCTGGTTCCTTGGGTAATAGTTGCTACAATATTTTTTTCCTTAACAAAAGGCGCACCTATATTTATTGGATTGGGAGGATTGGCTGTTCTTTTCTTTTGGAGGGACTGGACTCCACTATCAGCAATTTCTGCTGAATCTTATCGCATTGTAGTGTCTCCAACTCTCCCAACCATACCACTCTTCACCCTTGCAGGTTATATTCTTGCAGAAAGCAAAGCCTCTGAAAGATTAGTAGGTTTGTTTCAATCATTGTTTGGATGGATACCAGGAGGTACTCCAGTTGTTCTTGTTCTTTTATGCGGCTTTTTTACGGCTTTAACTGGTGGTTCAGGGGTTACTATCTTAGCATTAGGAGGCCTTTTTTTACCTTTATTAATTAAAGAAGGTTATACTAAAACTTTTTCATTGGGGCTTGTTACCGTTGCAGGATCATTAGGGTTATTATTTCCACCAAGTCTTCCATTGATTCTATACGCTCTCACTGCTGGAATTTCTGTTAAAAGTGTATTTTTAGCAGGATTAATACCGGGATTATTTCGTGTTTTTATTATTGGATCATGGGCCGTTTGGCAGGGTAGATCTCAGTCTGTTACCAAACATAAATTTGTCTTTTCCAAAATTTTAACTGCTCTTAGCGTAGCAAAATGGGAAGTTTTGATTCCATTTTTTATATTATTTGGAATTTTTGGTGGCTTTACTACTTTAGTTGAAACTGCAGCTATAATAGTAGTTTATGTAATAATAGTTGAAGTTGTGGTTTATAAAGATATTTCTTGGGAAGATCTTAAAAATATATCATCCGAGTGCGGGACATTAATCGGTGGAGTTTTAATCATTCTAGGAGTTGCTATGGGCTTCACAAGTTATTTAGTGGATGCTCAAATTCCACTTCAATTATTAGACTGGGTTAAATCAAATATTTCATCAAAATTTGTATTTTTACTTATGTTGAATATTTTCTTACTAGCTATAGGTTGTATGATGGATATTTTCTCGGCAATAATTATATCTGTACCTTTAATTGCCCCTATTGGCGCATATTTTGGTATCGACCCCATTCATTTAGCTATAATTTTTATAGCGAATTTAGAATTGGGATTCTTAACTCCCCCTGTGGGTATGAATCTTTTCCTTTCCGCATATAGATTCAATGAGACAATGCCAACTATTTACCGATCAACGATACCATTTTTTTTGGCAATGCTTTTTAGCGTTATTCTAGTTACTTATTTACCTTTTTTATCTACGGTTTTAACAAAATAATTAAACAAGCTATTTTCTTGCCTAAATAGACTATAAACCTTTAATTTCCTATAACAAACGCAGGAGTGCTATAAACAAAACGCTAACGGTTGATTCGTTTCTTTTACAATCACAAATTAATTTTATCCCTTCTGGGAAAGGACTTTATATGAAACGTTATTTTTCAATTGTGGCGGCCCTTCTGCTTCTCAGTAGTCCGTCAATAAACGCTCAAAGCGATGCTGGTGCAATATTTTTGCTAATATCTCCTGGTGCCCGTGCGGGTGGTATGGGAGAAGCTCAAGTTGCAGTTGCAAATGATGCATATGCTAGTTATTGGAACCCTGCTGGATTGGCATTTCAAGAAGGTTCTGAGCTTGCAGTCATGCACGTAAATTGGTTGCCTAGCCTCGCCGACGATATGTATTACGAATTTCTTGGATTTCGAAGGCAATTTCCTACTCTTGGCACACTGGGTGGTCATTTAATCTACTTAAACCTAGGTGAGCAGGTTCGAATGGATGAGTATGCACAATACCAAGGCACATTTACTTCCTATATGATGGCAGCTGCAATGTCCTACAGTACTCAACTTTCTCCGTCCTCGTCCTTTGGTATGAGCGCAAAATTATCTTACCAACACCTTGTTGAGCTTGGAACAGGATCTGAAAAGGGCAAAGGTACCTCAACGGACTTTGGATTCGATTTAGGTTACATGAAAAAAGGTTGGCTTACCCCCAGGCTAGACATGGGAGTAACAATGACTAATATTGGCCCAAAGGTATCCTTTATAGACCCAGATCAAGCTGATCCTCAGCCAACCAATCTTACTTTTGGACTGGCCTACAAGGCTTTTGAAAACGATCAAAATACATTTACAATAGTTTATGATGTCGACAAACTTCTTGTATCTTCCTATCCTGACATGGACTGGGATGGAGATGGCTTGATTGGCGGATTTGACAAAAACGGTAAAGAAAGCCTCAAAAATAACGATTACAATAAAAATGGAAAGATGGAGATTGCACACAAAGACCCTCTCTATAAAGCGATATTTACCTCGTGGGTTGATGATTGGTTGTTGGGTGGTGACATAGACAAAGCACCTCCTGGTGAAGATTCTGATCGAATTATAGGCGGTTGGGAATGGGCTGGCGACGCCAATGGTAACGGGTCTCGCGATGCCGATGAAATGATAAATACCGCCTCACAATACGGTGCAAAGTTTGGTGATGATAATTGGGGCAAATACAACGAGTGGGGGCAAAAGGAAGTGGGATCTGCAAAAGACAGATCTCTACAAGACGAACTTGATAAACTCGTTCATAATATCGGAATGGAATTTTGGTATTCCTCTTATTTTGCTCTTCGATCAGGTTACTATTTTGATAAAACTGGAAAAATATCTAACCCAACCTTTGGCGTTGGATTTCGTTTTTCAAACTACGGTTTTGATTTTGGTTATACTTCAGGTGCCGTAGGTCATCCATTGACGAACACAATGCGTTTTTCAATGAATATGCAATTCTAAGCAAGAGATACTTGTGAAATTCCTCAGTTGCAAAATAGCAGCTGTTTTGTCGCTCTTTTTTTTGCAAATCACACCAGCTCAAATTCTTGGCGATTTAAATATCGCTTTTATAAGGGTTTCTTTTGATTCAACCAGTGCTCCGGGCTTTACAGGAAATGGAGATTTTATTTTTTATGAGAGCGACATCTGTGGTAAATACCTAATAGATCCACCCCCTCACAATAAGGCCTATTTTGAGTCTCATATTAAAGCGGTTGATAATTACTTCAAAACTGTCTCATTTGGTTCTTTTGGGATTGATATCAATAAATCTAAGGTTTTACCTGAACTTTCAAACAGTAGCTATAGGCTTGATAGACCAATGAATTACTACAATGAACTAGGAAAAGAATCAGAACATGAATTTCGAATAACTGCACTTCTCAAGGAAGCTATTGAAAAGGCCTACGAGATAGACAAAATAGATTTTAGAGAATATGACCTTGTTGCTGTGATCCATCCTGGATTGGGACAGGATTTTAGCCTTCCATTTCTTGATCCTACGCCTGAAGATATACCATCTACTTTTGTTGATGAAGATATGGTCTTTAGATATTTTGGGGAGGGAATTACTGTTGGTCGAGCCAAAATTAGTAAGGGAATTATCATTCCTGAGTCTCAAAATCATCCATTGATGGATTCTTCAATATTCAATGCCCTTAAAGACCCTTGCGATTTACAGTATGGCATTACAGGGACGTGGGCATTGATGATTGGCTTTGCAGCAGGTTTGCCACCCTTATGGCAAGTTGAAACTGGTAAGTCTGGAATAGGAGTATTTGGCTTGATGGACCAAGGATCAAATAATGGCCGAGGCATTCTTCCATCTCCACCAAATCCTTGGACCCGAATTTATGCGGGTTGGGAAAAATCAAAATTATATCATCTACCTCAAAATATATCTCTTAAGAGCGGAAAAAAGAACGAAATTGCAAAAATACAAATCAGTAGTGATGAATATTTTTTGATTGAGAATAGAAACAACTGGTTTAGAAGACATGTTGGGATAGATTCAGCACGATTAAAAGTGTGGGAGGAAACTGGAAGCTATCCTAGTTATACAGAGATATTAGTTGATTCTACAGGTATCAAAAAAGATGAAAATGGTGTTTTTATTGAAATTGAAAACTACAACATAGGAATGCCTGCTTCTGGATTTTTAATTTGGCATGTAAACGAAGACAAGATTGCCAGACAAATTTCTTCTTATAAAGTAAATGCAGATCCAAACAATAGAGGCATAGATTTGGAAGAAGCTGATGGGGCACAGGATATTGGTTTTGTTTCGAATCTAATTACCGATCCCTCTTCTGGTTACTGGGGGGATATGTGGTTTTTAGAAAATAATCAATACTTTAGATCAAATACTGTCAGCTCTCTTGAGTTTTCAAACTTTACTTATCCAAATTCAAAAACTAATTCTGATCATGAGACAGGGATACTTCTTCAAAATTTTTCTGCGACAGATACTGTTATGTCTTTTGATCTTAATTCAACATACGATGTGAAGTATTTAGTTAATGATAATAAATATATTTCACTTCAATGGGACGTTGATGCTGACAATATTTTAGATTTTATAGGTACAGGCGATAGTTTGTGGTGGTCTAAGGATTTAAAAAACACAATTTCTTTTCATAAGATAATTAGTGACAGTATTCAGCTTGCTATCGCTCAAAAATCTAATCCAGTATCGCTCTCTTTAATAGAAAACATTGGGTCATCATATATTTTTAGTTGGTACGAATTTGATAATAGCTCAAATACATTTTTGTTGAAATGGAATTATGCTAGTGATATGTTTACAAAGTCTGAACTTATCAAGAGTATTGAAAGTTATATGATTGTAAAAGATGATAATAGTTTCTACCGGATTGATAAAAATGGTGTTGAGAAAATTGATGCTCATGAGGATTTTTTCATATTTAGCTCCTCATTAAACCAACTAGTTACCTACAACGATAGTATTCTTAAATATCTAGGATATCGAGAAGAAATCAATATCGATTTGTCATCCATCGCATTGGCAGATCTTGATTTGGATGGTAGGGTGGATGTGATAGCGTCTGATCCTAATGGAACTTTACATGCTTTTGATGAGCAGCTTAATTACAAGAATGGTTTTCCATTGGATGTGCAATCTGCAGCTAATATTTTTATTGCCAACCTATTTGATGATAAACATCCTGAAATTTTGATTGAAAGATTTGATGGTGTACTGCTAATTACAAACTTTGAAGGCAGAACTCTGCGTGAACTTTCTTTAGATAAAAATCCTTCTCCTAGTTTTATTGGACAATATAATGGAAGGATATCTTTCATGCTTGGAGATCGTTTTTTGCAGTTCAAAGATGTAGATGGAGACTTATCCAATATTTGGTCTTATAAAAATGGATCTGCTGATTACAGCAGAAATGTGATTTTAGACACCCTAAATAACATGCCCACCAATGCCACTTTTTTTGATAAGGAACGTTCGTATGCTTATCCTAATCCATCATACGGTCAAGATATAACTTTTAGGTTGGAGGTTGGTAGCACGACTTCAGTGAAAATTAGCATTTATGATTTAGCAGGATATTTGATAAATGAAATTTCAAACCATGAGCCAATCTTCAATAATGGAAATCAAACCTCAACCATTGAAATACCTTGGAATGTGAATAAAATAGAGCCAGGGGTTTATTTTGCAAAAATTGATGTTGAAAATGAAAAAAAATCTTCAAAAAAAATCATCAAGCTTGGGATAATTAAATGAAGCGAATATTACTATTTATTTTCCCTCAATTAATTTCTGCGCAGGTTCAATATAATTATCCAAATATTGAGTGGCGAACATTTGAAACAAAAAACTTTAGAATTCACTATTATGCAGAAACTGAGACGTCAGCTAGAAAAGGTGCTTACATCGCTGAAAGAATATATGCCCCTATCGTGAAAATGTATCAATACAGTCCTGTTGACAAAACAGATATCGTTTTTAAGGATACAGACGACATCTCTAATGGCGCAGCATATTTTTATGATAACAAAATAATTATATGGACGAGCCCACTTGATTTTGAATTAAGAGGATCTCATCGTTGGTTGCAGAACGTAATAACACATGAATTTGCCCATATAGTTTCAATTCAAAAGGCTCAAAAATTCGGTAAAAACATTCCTGGTGCTTATTTACAGTTCATCGGATATGAAAAAGAAAAGAGACCTGATGTATTATATGGATATCCGAATGTTCTTGTGAGCTTTCCAATTCCAGGAACCATGGTTCCACCCTGGCTCGCTGAGGGGGCAGCTCAATACATGTACCCTGAGGCAGACTGGGACAATTGGGACTCTCATCGAGATATGATTCTCAGAGATAGAATATTAAATAACAATTCACTCAGTTGGAGCGACATTAATTCCTTCGGAAAAAGCGGTATTGGAAACGAATCCGTTTATAATACTGGTTATGCTTTTACTAAGTATATAGCCTCAAGATTTGGACCTGATGTAATTCCAAATATATTTAAATACATGAGCAAACCTATGAGTTTTTCAGTTTCAAACGCCATAAATAATGTTGTAGGTATAAAAGGAGAAAAGCTCTATAGTGATTTTGTCAATGCTTTAAATGGACGCTACAAAACCTTAAGACCCGATAAAAACGGTACCAGTAATATTAGAATTATTGAAGATGAAGGAACTGCCAATCTCCATCCCGTTTGGAATGAAAGTGGAAACCTTTTAGCTTATCTTTCTAATAAGGACAATGATTACTTTAGCGCTACCGATTTATTCGTTTATGATTTAAAAACCAATTCATCACATAAAATCGCAAGGGGAGTCACCTCCCCGCCAACATGGTCAAGTAGCAAAATATTTTTTTCAAAAAGGTCGCCAATTCCAAACAAAGCGGGCTCAAGATATTTTGATTTATATGAATACGATATCACGACAAAAAAAGAAAAGAGAATCACAAAAAATGCCCGCGCATTCTCTCCAGCTTTCAATAAAATTGATAGCACACTTTATTATCTAGCCACTTTCGATGGAACTCAAAATATTTTCAAAATAAATCTTAAAAATAATACTTCAGAAAAAATTTCGAATTATGGTAATCATGAAATTTTGAATAATCTTAAATACGATACATATACAAATCGACTAATTTTTGATATCACTTTTGACCATTTTAAAAATATTCATTATCTGGATCTATCTGATAGTACAACCGGAAAATTCATTCATAACAAAACATGGGATTCTAGAAATGCAGACACCTTCGATGGTGGGGTTGTGTACTCTGAAGACAGGACCGGAATTTTTAATCTGTATTATATTGATTCAAATCGTCAGGGCTATATTACAAATGTTGAAGGTGGAGTTTTTATGCCCAGCATGAATCAGGAACAAAAATTAGCTTTTTCTCTTTATGAAAATGGCCGCTACCAGATTGGTATAATTGATTCATTAAGTATTTACGCTAGCGATAAAGTTGGATACAGTAATTCGTTTCATTCAAAAAATAATTCTTTACAGACTAATATTGCAGGAATTAGCCAAGATTCCTCATCGTCATACAAAGACCATTTTCCGCCTATGTTTTTAATGCCTCGAACCACAGTTGATTATGGTACTTTCAAGATAGGTACATATTTTTTTTCCTCAGAGATTCTTGAAAAGGTAAATCTGATTGGTGGGCTAGCCACAAATTCAGATTTTGATCTTGATTTATTTTTCTTAATGGAATACAGGCACCTTTTTCCCACACTCTTTTTTGAAACCTATTACATGACTCGTAACAAAGAAGAGAAAGTTAAGTATTCCGCGTACAATATTGATAACGAGATTAAGTTTAGATTGCTTGAATTTAAAGGCGGTATTAAAACCCCTTTCTATGGTAGTGAATTGGAATTATTTGGTAGCTGGTCGCAATACAGAGCCTCTATTAAAGAGAATATCATAGAAAGACCACAGCTTCGTTCGGGGTATGGATATGAGTATTACAAAAGTAGGCAATATGGATTAAATTGGGATTTTAGAAGAATTAAACCCACTGTGGACCAAAATATTAATCCATTAGGATTAGATATCAATATAAAAGCAGTAAGCGAACAAAATGACTTTATTGATGAATTGGACCTATCAGATGCTGGAACCCTCACTTCAAAATTTAATAAACACAATTTAATTCGCTTAAGTTTAGACACCCGATATTCTTTGGCTATTCCCAAAACTAAAGGTTGGACGTCCTATTTTGGAGCTCAAATAGGACAGATCTCAAACAAAAAAGCTGATGAGTTTTTTCATTTTTTTGGTGGGGGGCAAGTTGGTTTAAAGGGATATCCATATTACAGTCTTCAAGGAACTGATATTTTGATATTTGATATTGGGATGCGTCTTCCTATTTTTAAAGAAAAAAGCTATAATATCGGACCTGTTACAATAAAAAATATGAGCCTAGCCTATGAAGGGCAGATAGGGGACGCATGGGATCGAGCAAAAAAATATGAGCCAAAGATCTCTACTGGAGTACAATTAAGAATGTCTGGATATTCATTTTATAACTATCCAATAGCAATTGGTTTGGAATTTCATAAGCCGCATGAACGGTTCTTTTTTGAGTTGGAGAATGGTGATAAGATCTCTTATGGTGATGAGAACAGAGTGTATTTTAATATTTTATTCGGATTTTAAATTGAGAATTATTTTAATTCAATTGTTATTGTTATCAATTGTTTTCAGTCAATATGATATATATGATTTAAATAATTATAAATCTAAAGTGGATACTATAAATCATGACGCCTCAATAACCATGCTTAAATCCTTTATTTTACCAGGATGGGGACAATTTTCTAATGGTGACCCTGCTTGGAAGCCTATTATGTTCTTAGGAATTGAAATTTTTGCAATTCAATCTTTTTTCTTATACAATCAAAGATCAAATGATCTCAAGAATGATTTTGAAAATTTCGCTGATGACCACTGGGAACTTAGAAGATGGTATGACAATACAAAAATCATTTTTCCAGATAGATGGAGAGACATAATCATTGGAACGCATAAACTTGGTCTAAAAATAGATGGTAAATATTATTACAGTGACAACCTTGATGAGCTTTCTAAATTACACCCATGGTCAGATATTAAAGTGGTTCGTGATAGAGATTTTTATGAAAACATTGGAAAATACGACCAGTTTGTAGGTGGATGGGATGATAGCTACGATGATCCATTTGACTCAAAAGGTAACTGGTTTTCTCAAAAAAAGGGAAATGTTGAAAGTGTGATTTTAACCAAAAGAAAAAATTACTACAGAAATTTACGCTACGATAGCAATAGATATTCAAATTATGCCAAAATTGCTACTTCCGCTGTTCTTGCTAATCATATTATCAGCAGTATTGAGACGATTTTATGGCCAAAAAATAAAGGCTCTAATATCAAGGTAAAACTCAAATTAAAACCTTATTCTTTTGTTAACGAAGATGGTGTTCAGTTCATTTTATCATGGTAAATTTGGAGGAGGTTAAATGAAAATATTTGAAAAAAATAAACCTTTTATTTTATTTATTTTAATGTTTCTTTTTTCCTGCTCAAGCAATTCTGGTCGCAGAGAAATTGATTATAATTATGAATTTGAACAGGGTAAAATTGCGCTAAGTAAGAAGAAGTATATTAAAGCTCAAAATCATTTTAATACCGTAGTGATTGGAGCATCACACACAGAGTTAGGTGATGATGCGCTTTATTATCTAGGCGAATCTTTCTTTCTCGAAAAAAATCATTTGTTAGCAATATCCGAATACGATCGACTGATTAGACGAATGCCTTTTAGTCCATTTATTGAAAAAGCGAGATATCGAATTTGTGAATCTTACCTTCATTTATCTCCAAAATATTTTAACGACCAAACGTATAGCGAAAAAGCTTTAGAAAAACTTCAAGAATTCATTGACGATTATCCAAGTTCTAAAGAGAGAGTAAAAGCCGAAAAGGACATAAAAGAACTTAGAAATAAGCTATCAGAAAAAGCCTATCAGTCAGGAATTTTATATATGAAGATGGACGAATTCCAGGCAGCCCTATTAGCCTTTAAGCAAGTAAAAGAAATGTATTATGATACGGATTTTATTGAGCTTGCCCATCTAAAAACCATTGCATGCTATATTGAAAGAGAAGAAATTGAAAAAGCAAAACTTTATTACAGCGATAACCGAAGCTATGTAGAAAAAATAAATATGGATGATTTGGTCGATGCATGGTTCGAGCAAAACCGTGTTTTTGACAGGATTGAACTAGAATGAAGTCGTGTTTATTTGGAGGTACATTTGATCCTCCACACCTTGGCCACCTAATTATTGCTCAAACTATTTTTGAGGCCGAAAATTTTGACCGTATTGTTTTTATTCCAGCTTTTCTACCCCCACACAAAAACGGACAAGATATTTCTTCCGTAGATCATCGAATGGAGATGCTTAAGATAGCAATTCGTGAAAATCCAAATTTTGTCCTCTCTGATATTGAGATTAAAAGAAAAGGACTTTCATACTCGATTGATACAATTATAGACTATAAAGCTCAAAATAACATTAAAACAGATGATCTCTATTATCTCATAGGAAGCGATACGCTTAAGCAATTTCATAAATGGAAAGATCCTAAATCAATTTTAGAGGAGGCGAGAGTCATCGTTGCTATTCGCCCTGGATTTAGGCCATCTGACATTCCTAATTGGATATTAAGCAAAATTCAATTTGCAAGCATTCCTCGTGTTGAAATTTCCTCAACGACTATACGAAAAAGATGGTCTGAAGACAAAACTATTCGTTATATGGTAACTGAATCCGTTTGGCAGTATATCAATAAAGAAAATCTTTATTTATGAGTGAAAGCATATTGTTACTTTTTTTAGGATCCTCAATGCTATATTTTGGTTCTGAATGGATAGTAAAGGGAGGGGTTGCAATTGCTGAAAAATATCGAATTTCAACTCTCGTAATTGGTTTGACAGTTGTCGCGTTTGGCACTTCACTACCTGAATTGCTGGTAAGTCTTAATGCTGCTTTTCAGGGAAGTTCGTCTTTAGCTGTTGGTAATGCTATTGGATCAAATATCGCAAACGTAGGATTAGTTTTATCATTAAGCGCATTTATTTTTCCAATAACATTAAAATATCAATTGATCAAACGTGACCTTATTGTTTACATGCTTTCTTGCCTTGTCTTTATAATTTTTTCATTTGACGGAAGATTAAGTAAATTTGAGGGAGCCTTTTTTGTAAGCTCTCTACTTTTTTATATTGTTTTTAGTATAAAAAAACCAGTCGAATCTGATTTTGAGATAGAGAGCACAGATTCCGATAATTTCACTGAAATGATCCTTTTTGTTATTTTTGGAATTGTCGCTTTAGCTTTAGGCGCAGACCTTTTTGTAAAGGGAGCTGTTTTCATTGCTAGGTTCTTTGACGTATCTGAGGTTGTTATTGGTATGAGCGTTGTTGCTTTTGGTACATCTTTACCTGAATTGGCTACCTCAGCAATGGCTGCTTTTAAAAAACAAAGTGAGATCTCACTTGGAAATATCATTGGATCAAACATTTTTAATATTTTTTGCGTCCTTGGAATTACCGCTATTATTGAACCGCTTAATTCAAAATGGAACGAAATTTCTTTTCAAGTATTTGTGATGATTTTTTATGGGTTCTTAATATTTGTTGCTTCAAAACTTCCCCAGCCTTTCAATAGAAGACTTTCTGGAGTAATGCTAGTGGGTTATTTTGTTTTTATTTATCTTCTATTTTAGTTTTGATTAATCAGATTAGATTATACTATGATTAAGATCGATAATGTATCCTATAGCTACCCAAAAGGGGGTGGGGTTTCAAATCTAAACTTAGAAATAAGTGAAGGTGAATTTGTTTTTCTTATTGGGCCAACTGGTTCTGGAAAGACTACGATTTTGAGATTAATTTATATGGATCTATTTCCAAAAGCTGGAAAAATCATGGTAGATAAATTTGACTCTCAATCTATAAAGAAACGTAAAGTTCCTTATCTAAGAAGAAAAGTTGGAGTCATTTTTCAAAACTATCACCTGCTCGAAGATCGCAATCTCTTTGAGAATATAGCACTTCCTCTACACGTTCTTGGATATAATAAAGATGAAATTGTTGAGCTTGTAAATGAATCTATATTGGAAGTTGGTCTGGATGGTAAAGAATCCCATTATCCATTTGAATTGTCTGGTGGTGAGCAGCAACGTGCGTGCGTTGCTCGTGCTTTAATAAAAGACCCTGACATTATTTTAGCAGATGAACCTACTGGAAATCTTGATCCTATAGCATCTTTTGAATTAATTAAGCTTTTTGAGCAAATCAGTAAAGAAGGGACTTCAATACTTATGGCCTCACATAATTATAATTTAATTAAAGGAAGAGGACATAGAATCATTGAAATGCAAAATGGTTCCATAAGATAGGTTATGAATAC
>CENW01001321.1_pt1 | contig 13115 bp, 18 predicted proteins | sample 530241 | NCBI WGS metagenome assembly CENW01 (sample SAMEA2619818, study PRJEB7988) | marine metagenome | isolation source: saline water (ENVO:00002010), including | reverse complement strand
TACAGAACGAAGTCTGGCAAGAAGGGCAATCTAAAAGCACCAGTAAAGGGTGCAGCAAACACACCAGAGAAGCTAAGAAGGAAGGGTTCGTTCTTAGTGCGCATGGGTTCAGCAAAAGGGCCACTGAAAGACGAGAAGGGCAGACCGACACGTTTGAAGTTATCACTGGTCGCATGGGGTCACTCTGGTGACAAAGCATCTGCGGTAGCCAAAGGCCGCCGTTTATTAGCTAGGTATCAAGCCGCAAAGAAGAGGAAGAAAAAATAATGACTGAAAAAAAAGTTGTAAGGGCTTCTGACGCATCCCTTTTTAAAAGAATTGGCAAAAAATATTTTAATCAAAAATTTTTGTCAGACATGACTGATCAAGAAATGCAAGATATGCTTAACAGGCCTTCCAGTGTTTTTAGTAATTTAAAAAATATAGGAGCGGTAGCTGGTGAAAGAGCAAGAAGAAAAAGTCTTTTAAGCAAGGCTTATGAAGACCAAATCTTAAGAGACAAAGATAAACCAAAAAGAGAAAAAAACCTATCCGTTCAAATAATGGTTAAAGCGGCAAAAAAATTAAAAAAAGAATTAGACCTTAGAAAAAGAGAAGAAGCAAAAAGAAGATGAAAAAGAAGCCAGCTAAATCAATACTTACAGCAAAACAAAAGACATTGCCAAAAGCATTGCAAGCAAAAATTATGAAAGCAAAGAAGAAAGGTAAGTAACATGCCACAGGTCGGTAACAAAAAGTTTCCATACACAGCCAAAGGTAAAGCCGCAGCCAAGAAAGCTGCTGCCAAGAAAAAGATGCCAGCCAAGCGCAAGCCTGCTAGTGGCAACTATTCACGCGGTTATTAATGTTTTATGCATCTCTTCTTTTTTGTTGGGTTGCTTTTGGTGGGCAACAATGTCTTATTGCCCAAGACACAGAAGGGCCATACATTAAAGAAGAGCAATGTTTAAATAGGTTGAAGGAAATGGAATTTACTATTCATCAAAAGATTCCTTTATCCAGAATAACATCAAAAGAATGCATACAACAAAAGGAAGGTAAGGTATAATGGCTGTTAACGCTGCTGGTAATTACACCAAACCTGCAATGCGAAAAGCATTGTTTAACCGCATCAAGGCTGGCAACAAGGGCGGACGTAGTGGTCAGTGGTCAGCAAGAAAAGCACAAATGCTTGCGAAGGCTTATAAGGCGAAGGGAGGCGGATATAGAAACTAATGTTAGCAGAGCTTGCGGCAATAAACGGTGCATTTGCAATCATCAAGACAACGATTGCAAACGGGAAGGAACTTGCATCGGCAGGGCAAGCGATTGCGGATTTTGCATTTGCAAAGGAAGACCTGCAATCCAAAGCGAGCAAGAAACGTAACAGTACATTTGGTAACGACTTACAAGAGTTTATGGCTCTTGAAGAGGTTAAAAGAAAAGAGGCTGAACTCAAAAGCATGATGTATCTTTACGGACGTTATGGTCTGTGGGAAGATTGGGTTAAGTTCCAAGCAGATGCTAGGGCTAAAAGACAAAGACAAATAAAAGAGGCGCGGCTAAAAAGAGAGAAGATAATTGAAGTTATCGGTATTGTTTCTTTATCTCTTGCTATTTTGTTTATGTTTGCTGGCTTTTTTTATATTGTAGCGAGAAAGAAACTATGGCTTTAAGACCGTCACAGGCTTCTTTACGGAAGTGGACAAAACAAAAATGGAGAACCAAAAGTGGCAAGCCATCCACACAAGGGCCAAAAGCCACAGGTGAGCGTTATCTACCATCAGCCGCAATCAAGGCGTTATCGCCGCAAGAATATGCAGCATCCACCGCTGCTAAAAGAAGAGCAACTCGTGCTGGTAAGCAGTTCTCCAAACAGCCTAAAAAGATATCAGCTAAAACCAAAAGATATAGATGAGCTTCCTACACACACTAAAGCGTGAAGAGCGCGATATGCTGCGCCAGATTGTTAAGAAGGTGCATCTTGCTTACCATCCTAAACAGTTCCAGACTGACAGAGAGGCAGACAAAGTTATTGCTGTTATCGGGCCAGAGGTTGTGGAACGTATGATTAAGTTTGGTAAGGATCACAAGATTGACCAAATTTAAATATAAACCTGATGGCGAAGTCCTAAAATCTTTTATGAAAGACGACTCGTTCTTTCGTGCATTGCGTGGCCCTGTCGGGTCAGGCAAATCTGTGTGTTGCTGCGTTGAATTATTTAGGCGTGCTGTACAGCAAGAGAAAGGCGCAGATGGTGTACGCAAATCACGCTGGGCTGTTATCAGAAACACAAACCCACAGTTAAAAACCACCACTATTAAAACTTGGTTGGATTGGTTCCCAGAAGAGGACTGGGGCAAATTCCATTGGTCTGTGCCGTATACACATCACATCAAAAAAGCAGACCTAGACCTTGAAGTTATCTTCCTCGCTCTCGACAGACCAGAAGATGTCAAGAAACTCCTCTCCCTAGAATTGACAGGCATCTGGATTAACGAGGCGAGGGAGATACCCAAATCTATTATTGACGCATGCTCTATGCGTGTAGGTCGTTTTCCTTCAATGAAAGATGGTGGATGCACATGGACAGGAGTTATAGCCGACACAAACGCGCCAGAAGAAGATCACTGGTGGCCCATAATGTCAGGCGAAGTTCCCGTTCCAGACCATATTCCCAAAGAAGAAGCGAAGATGTTGGTCAAGCCAGACAACTGGAATTTCTACACACAACCAGCAGGCATGCTGGAAACAAAGGACGAAGAAGGGATCATTACAGGTTACGTGCTAAACAAGAACGCAGAAAACGTAAACAATATGAGAGCCGACTACTATCCAAACATTGTACAAGGCAAGACGAAGAGTTGGATAGATGTATATGTGATGAATCGCCTTGGGAGTATCAAAGATGGTAAACCCGTTTATGCCAATTTTGCAGCAGATGTCCATGTTGCCAGAGAAGAAATACCTGTTGCCGCAGGACTACCTGTTTATATTGGTCTTGATTTTGGCCTCACTCCTGCTGGGGTAGTTGCACAAAAAGTGCGTGGACGTTGGTTGATATTACAGGAGATAGTAGCGTTTGATATGGGCATCGTTAAGTTTACCGAAGTCCTGCGACAAGAACTATCTACAAAATATGCAACCAATGAAGCTATCATTTTCGGTGATCCAGCAGGTGATTTCCGCGCTCAAACTGATGAGTCAACTCCATTTCAGATACTACGCGGCGCAGGTCTTAACGCACGTCCAGCCCCGTCTAATGATGTATCTCTTAGGATTGAATCAGTTAATTCAGCACTCAATCGCATGGTTGATGGTAGTTCAGGATTACTGGTTGACTTTAGGTGTCGTAATATAATCAAGGGCTTTGAAGGCGGCTATCAATATAGGCGGCTGCAAGTATCTGGTGAGCGTTATATGGATAAGCCAGATAAAAACCATTTTTCACATATACATGACGCTTTGCAGTATTTAATGCTTGGTTCTGGTGAAGGGCGTGCAATCTTGACGAACATGCAGCACGCGCCTAAACCTTTTCAAGCTGAACGTAATTACGATGTCTTTACAAGAAAACCACGTCAAAAGCGTAAAGGCTTGTGGGCTAGAATGTAAAATGTGCGTTGCTTTACATATAAAAGCAACTGTATGAAAAACTAAAGGAGATCGCTATGTGTGTAGGTAGACCAGCAAGGCCACAGGTTCAAGGCTTGACAGAAGAAGAAAAGAAAGAGCAAGAGCAGGCTAAATTACAAGAAAAGCAGGCACGCGAAGAAAGAGAAGCTGCCGAGCGCAAAAAACGTGCGGAAGCAAGAGAAACAGCTCTTGAAGGTGCAGTAAAGCAACAACGCCGTGGCACTGGTGCAACCTCTTTGCTGACAGGTGGCAGAGGCGGCATGGGTTATTTTGACGAGACTCTGTAATGCATCAGCCAAAAATGATGTTGGAAAAGTATGAGCGTGCTAAAGAGAAACGCTTAAACTTTGAGCCACTGTTTGATGAGTGCTATGAATATGCGCTACCTATGCGGCAAGGCTTTTATTACGAAGTTGCTGGTCAACGCCGTGATGATAAAATCTTTGACGAAACTGCCGTTGTAGGAACACAAGAGTTTGCATCTCGTCTTCAATCTGGACTTGTTCCAAACTTTGCACGTTGGGCGGATTTTATTGCTGGGTCTGAAATACCAGATGAACAAATAGATGAGGTCAACAATCAACTTGATGTGGTGACTAATTATGTTTTTGAAGTTCTGCAATCTTCTAACTTTGGGCAAGAGATACATGAATCGTTCATGGACTTGGCTGTTGGAACAGGCGTGTTGCTTGTTGAAGAAGGTGATGCTCTCAATCCAGTACGCTTTAACGCGATACCGCTTCCGTCTGTCGTGTTGGATACAGGTGCAGATGGCTCGATTGACCATGTGTTTAGAGAGAGGACTCTTAAGAACCGTTCGATTCCTGTTGCCTATGAGCGTGCTAAAGTTAGTGAGCGACTTGCAAAAGCTATTGCAACACAGCCAGAAGCTGAATGTAAAATTCTGGAAGTCATTTGTAAGAATTATGAAAAGCGTAACGAAGAACGTTATGACTATTTTGTTATCGATACTGCCAACGAAGAAATAATTTATTACGAACAGTTTGTTGGTGCAGGCTCTAATCCTTTTATATGTTTCCGTTGGTCTAAAGCCAGTGGCGAAATTTATGGACGCGGCCCTCTTGTCAACGCTCTTAGTGCAATTAAAACAACTAATTTAACAATCGAGCTTGTTCTTGAAAATGCACAAATGGCTATCTCAGGCATCTATCAGATGGATGATGATGGCGTTATGAACACAGATACAATCAATCTTGTTCCAGGGACTATCATCCCAAAGGCGATGGGTTCAATGGGATTGCAACCAATACGTGCTGCTGGTGACTTTAATGTTGCTAATCTTATCCTTAATGATATGCGCAATAATATAAAGAGAGCTTTGTATAATGATATGCTTGGCGACCCAAATAAAACACCAGCATCAGCCACTGAAGTTGCAGAACGCATGGCTGATTTATCAAGAAGGATTGGGTCTGCCTTTGGTAGATTACAGGCTGAAATGGTTCAACCAATACTGCAACGTGTTGTATATATTCTAAAGAAGCAGGGCCGTATTGAATTACCAGTTATAAATGGCAGAGAAGTTAAGGTTCGTTCTGTTTCGCCCCTTGCGCAAGCGCAAGCTAATCAAGATATTACATCTATATCACGCTATTTGCAGTTGGTTGGCGGCACGTTTGGGCCAGAGATTCTAACCCTTCTTGTAAAGCCAGAAGATGTTGCTGTTCACCTTGCTGAAAAATTTGGCGTGCCTGATACATTAATCCGTGATAGCGTTGAGCGCGAAGAGCTTGGAAGAGCTGCACAACGATATCAAGAAGCACAGTCAAGAGGTGAAATGCCTGATGTCCAATCACTTAGGCCTTGATGGGTTTCCACGCCCAAAACAAGAAGACGACAGAATATCACAGAACATAAACAGTTTGTTCCGCACACCTAATGGTAAGGCAGTGATGCAGTATTTACGCTCTATCACTATTGAAGCTGTAAGTGGCGCGAACATATCTGACGCTGAACTACGTCATTTAGAAGGGCAGCGTTATTTAGTGGGCCTTATAGAAAGGCGATTTAAACAAGCAGAAAAGGCAAAGAAATGAGCGAAGCAGATAATGTAGAAGTAGCGGCTGAAGCCACAGCCACAACTGAAGCACCTGTAGCTGAACGTCCAGAATGGCTACCAGAAAAATTTAATACACCAGAAGACCTTGCGTCTTCTTATCAATCTCTTGAGCAAAAACTTGGTGCTGGTCAAGAAGAACTGCGGCAGCAAATCATACAGGAGTTTGAAACTGCTGCCTATGAAAACAGGCCAGCTACTGCTGGCGATTATCAGATACCAGAATCTATTGATGCAGAAATGGCTGTTGATAATCCACTGTTCCAATGGTGGGCTGATCATGCATTTGAAAATGCATATAGCCAAGAAGAGTTTGAATCTGGCATTGCGCAATATGCAGAGTTCATAAAATCACAAACACCTGATTTGCAACAAGAGCGTGCTAATCTTGGTGACAATGCTGATGCACGTATTGAAGCTGTTGACCTATGGGCAAACAAGTTTTTCCCAGAAGAACATGCTGATGCTATCTTGCAGATTGGGCAAACGGCAAAGGGCATCGAGGCTCTTGAGTTTATCATGTCTAAAGTAGGTGGTGCGCAAATGTCTGCTGATGCAGGCTTACCTACTGGGATGACAGAAGATAAACTGCGCTCTATGATGACTGATGAGCGTTACTGGAATCCAGCGAAAAGAGACCCAGCCTATGTCAAGGAAGTCCAAGCAGGCTTTTCCAAAGTCTTCAATTAACGCCTTCCATGAAGATGGCGATGTAAAGATTGTAACGGCAACAATAGAACATGCTGGATATCTACAACATCATCTTCGAGACACTGATATACGGGAGTGCATGATTCATGGCGCAACGCCGTGGCGTGCGCTCCACGTACCTTTATCTAGCAAACATGCAAAGACATGGACAGGTTTATACAAAGATGAGCCTGTGTGTATGTTTGGTGTTTATCCCTTTGAAAACACAGCCAATCTTTCGTCTGGACATATATGGTTGCTAGGCTCTAATGTATTGGATGAGCAGCCGCGTAAGTTTCTAACAACATCAAAACTGATGTCTGACTGGCTTTGCAATCAATATGATTGGGTAGAAAACCTTGTTCCTATTGAACACGAGCGCACAATTAGATGGCTTGATTGGTTAGGCTATTCTTTTTCAAATCAACCTACCGTTATAAATGGTTATCATTGTTTACGTTTTGTGCGTTGCCAACCAGAGATAGAAGTGAGATTTGATTAATACAGCCTGTTTCTAGCTGACGGCCCTACGGGATAACCGATTGACGCGATGTAACGGACAACTGTGTTGTAAACGTAAACCTCTTTTGAAAGGACTGATAAAATGGCGAATACTATTGATGTCGCATTTATCAAGCAGTTCGAGTCAGAAGTTCACATGGCTTATCAGCGCATGGGTTCAAAGTTGCGTAACACTGTACGCACAGTTGGCAATGTCGCTGGTAGCACTGTTCGCTTCCAAAAAATCGGTACTGGTTCTGCTTCTACAAAGTCACGCAATGGTGACATTACCGCTATGGAACTCACCCACACACAGGTTGAGGCAACTATGGCTGACCATTACGCGGCTGAGTACATCGACAAGCTCGATGAACTAAAGACTAATATTGATGAACGTCAAGCTGTAGCACAATCTGCTGCTGCTGCTCTTGGTCGTAAGACTGACGAGATTCTTTATAGTGCAATGGATTCAGGTGCTAACTCAACTCAAATCCATGACACATCATCTGCTCTTGAAAAGGCAGACTTGCTGTCATTGTTTGAAACATTTGGCTCTGCAAATATCCCAGAAGATGGTGGTCGCTACTTGGCTATGCATCCAAAGGGATATGCTGATCTGTTCTTAATTACTGAATTTGCTTCAAGCGATTTTGTTGGTGAACAGAACTTGCCATACGCAGGTGGCATGACCATGAAAGAATTTCTTGGCTTCAAGATTTTCTCTACATCAGCAATTACTGCTGGTAAGAACATGGCTTACCACACATCTGCTGTTGGCTTGGGCATCAACTCAGATGTTCAAACTGAAATCAATTATGTGCCGCAAAAAGCTGCACACCTTGCAACTTCAATGATGTCAATGGGTGCTACTGTTATTGATGACAATGGTATCTATGAAGTCCTTGATAACAACACATAAGGAGTAGAGCATGGCTTTTTCAGCTTCTGGCCTAACTAATATGGCTACTGGTGGCGGTCACAATCTGTGGTTCTACACCTCAACAGATGCACTGACAGCAGTCCGTGTATCTGGCTACTTTAATGACGCATCCGACATGATGAATGTTGGCGACGTTGTTTTTGTCTATGACTCAGATGCCCCTACAATGGGCATATCTGTAGTTCTGTCTAATGCAAGCGGCGTTGTCGACATTGCTGACGGTACTGCTCTGACAGTTTCAGACACCGACTAAGGAAGTGGGGGGCGTAAGCCCCCCATAACCACATGAGTAGTGTAGCTAATTCAGATATTGATATTGCGTCTCGTGGCCTAATACTTATTGGCGCGAACCCTATTACTTCGTTTTCCGCAGACAGTACAGAAGCACTGGTTGCGGATAATATTTATGAGGACACTGTACGTACAGCATTGTGTACAACACGCTGGCGTTTTGCTACTAATCAAGCGCAGTTAAACAGATTAACCAACGCTCCTACTGGTCGCTTTGATGCAGCTTATCAAGTGCCGTCTGACAACCTTATGGTGCATGCGGTTACGGTAGACGATCAACTAATTGCTTATACGATATATGGCGATAAGATATTTTGCAACGAATCAAGCACATCAACTTTAGTAATTGATTATACTTTTCGCGCAAGAGAATTAGACTTCCCAAGCTACTTTACACTAGCTGTCCAATATTCTTTGGCTGCAAGTTTTGCATTAGCTATTGCTAGAGATGAGCAGATGGCTCAAATGATGGAGCGTAAGGCTCAGTTGCTAATGCAGCAAGCAAAGACACTTGATGCGCAGCAACAAACAACACGCAAGCTGACAACATCGAGGTTCATTACTGAAAGGAGAAGTTAATGGCACGCATCCGTGTACCTTTAAACAACTTTTCTTTTGGTGAAGTCAGCCCTTCTTTAACATCAAGGACTGATTCGCAGGTGTATCAAAACGCTGCGGAGAAGGTTACTAACTTCTTCATACGTTCTGAAGGTGGTGTCATAAAAAGGCCTGGCTCTAAATTTATTCATAAGTTTTCAGACACTTACGACAGTTCCTTAACGCAACAGATAAGAATTGAGCCGTTTGTTTTTTCTGATGACGAGAAGTATATTATTGCTCTTCGCAATGGTAACATTGATGCGTTCTTTATTAACCCGACCACTGGTGCAGTATCATTAAGCGCAACTGTTGCCTTTTCTGAAATAACAAGCGCACGCATACCGCAGATTACATTTGCCCAATCTGGTGACTTTATGTTTTTTTGTCATTCAGATTTTTTTCCTGTTATATTAAAACGTACCGCATTAGATACATTTGTCAGAGAGCAGTTTGCTTTTGATACATCTCTTGATGGCAATAAAACATATCAACCATACTATAATTTCCAAGCCACAGGCGTAACGATTACGCCATCTCACACATCTGGTACTGGCAGAACGTTTACAACAAGTGCTGATTATTTTAATAGCGCAATGGTTGGAACTAGATTGCTTATTGGTGAAACAGAGGTTGTCTTGACTGCTGTAACAGATGCACAAAACGCAACTGGAAATATTAAAGGCACGATTAGAAAACAGTTAGATATTGATGCTATCAAAACAAAGAAAGACCTTGACGAAATTGAAATTATACATGTCAATCATGGCCTTGCCGCTGGTGCATCAATAACAATCGCTAACTCTGGTGGTGTGGGCGGCATATCCGCAAGCAACATTAATGGTGCGCAAACCATTGCTCGTGTTATTGATGAGAATAGGTATGAAGTTGCCACAGGTCACAATGCCAACTCAGAAGATATTGGTGGTGGCTCTGTAACTATTGAATCTACAGCAGCGACAACAGAATGGTATGAACAGTCTTATTCTACATACCGTGGCTTTCCATCTGCCATTACTTTCCATGAAAATCGTTTATGGTTTGGTGGAACGGATAGCCAGCCTGATGGTATCTGGGGTTCTAAGACTGCTGAGTATTTTAACTTTGATGTTGGTAAGGGCGAGGACACAGACTCTATAGACTTTGATGCTGCTGCTGGTGTAACCAACCGCATTCGCCATCTTGTATCGAACAGAGACTTGCAAGTGTTTGCATCGCAAGGTGAGTTCTTTGTTCCTAGTTCAACAACACAGCCATTGACACCAGCTAACGCAAAGATATCTGCGCAGACTCCATTTGGCACTGGCTTTGTAAGGCCACAATCTATTGATGGTGCAACACTGTTTGTGCAGTCAACTGGTACTGCTGTCAGGGAATACGTATTTGCGGACTCTGAAGGGGCTTACGTTGGCGGTCAGGTGTCTTTGCTATCTTCTCACCTTATAAGCAATCCTAAGCAGCTAGCGGTTGTTAAAGGCTCATTAAACAGGTCTGGGGCTTATGGGTTCTTTTTGAATGGTGATGGCAACATATCTGTATTTTATCACATTCGTAACGAAAAGAAGTTAGGTTGGATGAACTGGACAACAAACGGTAACTACGTTTCTGTTGGCTCTACAGATAATAACTTGTTTGCTGTTGTGTCGCGTGATCAAGGTGACGGCACAACAAAACTGTATCTTGAACAGTTTGATACTGACTTTCAACTTGATTGTAGTAAAGATTATACAGGCACTGCTGGTGTCTTTGATGTATCTACTGTGTTTGCCAATGGCGCATCTGTTGATGTTGTCGAAGGCACAGAATACTTAGGCGCATTTACTGTTGCTGGTGGGAATGCAGATGTATCTGCTGTTGACGCAACGTCTACGTCTGCTGAGATTGGTTACAAGTTTACACCAGAGTTGAAGACATTGCCTATTGATGCTGGCGTACAGGGTGGGCCTCTGACTGCAAGGCCACGTAGACTTTCGTTAGTTGACCTTGACCTTAACGACACGTTATCTGTTTCTGTTAATGGAACTGATATGATTATTCGTAATGTAAATTTTGACCCTTCACAGCCGCGTGTTAAACAAACAGGCAAAGAAGAGTTTAGGCCGTTGGGTTTTAGCAAAGACCCACGGGTAACTATATCACAATCAGCACCGTTGGATTTGCAAATCAACGGCATGGTAATAGAGGTGGCGTTTTAATGGCTTGGGATATCGCATTAATGGCGGCTGGTGCGTTTATAACCAGCCAAGGAATAAAATCAAAAGAGCGTGCGCAAGTTGATTCTGCAAGAATGATGCAACGGCAGAACTTCCAAGAAATGAAGCGTGCGCAACTTGGTGGGCTTATTGATCACAACAATCGTGTAGAGCAGTTCCGTCAATATGAAAATTTGCTTGTCCTTGCAGGGCAAGGCAGGCAAGACCGTTCAATAAAATCTATACGTAAAGCGGCAGCAACAAAGTCAGCAGAGGCTATGCAACAAGCCCAGATTAGAACGCTTGGTCAAATGTCATTGTCCGCTACTCGTTCTGAGCAAGCTATGATGGATGAGCGTTTTGCAAGAAGCTCTGCACGCAATCAACAAATGATGAATATTATTGGTGCTGGATTAAAATTTAGTACGGTGACTTAGCAATGGAAATAAAAAAGTTTAGAACAGATGCCCCTGCTATTGGCCCTATTGGATTGGTAAGGCCATCTAATGCTGGCGTGCGTGCTGCTGAAAGTCAGATGCGTATGGGGCAGCAGTTGCTTGACTCTGCATTTAAGTTAGCTGTTGATAGACAAGAGAAAGAAGGCAAAGAGTTTGCAGCATCTTATACTTTTGCTCGCAATCCAGATGGCTCTCTTAATGTCGAAGATTACAGTGCAATTATTGATGAAGCTGATTTGTCTAAAGTTGCTCGTGCTTCTGCAAAGCCCCTTCTTAATCAACGCTATCTGAACGCAACAAAAGTCGATATATCTAATGCGGCTAATAGTTTCCGTTATAACAAAAACGCAGATGGCGAACTTGATTTATCAAGCCCTGCTAACGAAGAACAGTTTGTTTCAAACTTCCAATCATACATAGCTGAAACTGCAAAACTATCTGGCGACCTTGGCGGTGCAATATCTGACCTTGGTGCAGCCGTACAAGTGCAGCATGTACAAGATATACGCAACAAAGCTGTAAAAGCTGCATTAGATACTGATAAAGAAAACATGCTGACCATCATCAAGAAAACTAATGATGATATTTTGGCAATGTCTGTTAGCGGCACAACAAGTGGTCAATTTGCTGCTGATGGGGAAACAGATGATGTTGGTGTTATTTTAGGACAGTTATACGCACAACAAATGGCAAACATAGACCAGTTGCAAGCAAAACATGCATCTCGCATTGGTGATGATGTTGTTCCTAATCTTAAAAAGCAATTAAGAAAATCATTCTTTGGTGGTCAGGCTAATGGCATGGCAGTCAATGTTATGCAACAAGCAGGTGGTGGTGCAAGTTACGATTCGTACAGTCGTGGTCAGTTTCTTCTTAATAGGATGAGCATGACTATGACAAACCCATCATTGTATGATTCTCTATCTCCACTTGAGAAACGTATCTTTGAGCAAGCAGGTTTTACAAAAAAGTTTGTAACAAGCAACGAGTTTGTTGGCATACGTGATGAGGTTGCTAGTAAAATTACTGTTCTTGAAGGGAAGCTAGCGCAAGAGTTTAATACAACAAAAGTAGCAAGAGCTAATCAAGAAACAGAATTAATGTTGGTTCAGGGCAAACCTGTTGGTGCAAAGCAAGCAGGTGATTATCTTACTTCTGTTGGAATCCAAACACCATTTGATGTTCTGCGTGAGTTTGGCAAAGGTGAAGCAGGGCTGTTTGCTGAAGGTGCGCCTTTGCGTCAAATTATAACTGGTCGCTCTATGTTGCCAGCACAGGTAACAAATATATTTAGTCCTGACATTTTGGCAGACTTAACTGCACAAGGTCAGTTAGGTAATGCGTTAAACATGTATTACACCATGACAAGAGATTTTGGTGATTTCGGTACAGAAACAAGATTGCAGCGCAATCTAAGTAACGAAACAGTTTTGCTAATGGAATCTATGGGTCGCTATTCATCTTCAATGCAGCCAGTTAAAATGGAAGAGTGGTTTCAAAAAACTGCTGACTTTAATTTAAAACCAGTAGCTGAAAGAAAAGCTTTAGTAACAGCTGAACTAGAAAACTCTGGCAATGACAATGAGAAAACATTAGATGGGTTTTTGCAATCTGTTCTTGGCAAAGATATTACAGCAGATGAGCGACAGTTCTTCCGTCCATTAACTGAAAAATATATAGCTTTTTATGGTATAGATGGCGCAAGGCAAATACTAAAAGAATCTAAAGATACAATCTTTACAACAACAAATTA
>CENW01087288.1_pt1 | contig 13238 bp, 10 predicted proteins | sample 530241 | NCBI WGS metagenome assembly CENW01 (sample SAMEA2619818, study PRJEB7988) | marine metagenome | isolation source: saline water (ENVO:00002010), including | reverse complement strand
ATGAGAGAAGATTTTAGACCTTTTGCACCAGCAGTATTAGAAGAACATTATCAAGAATATTTTGATACAAGATTGACAAGTCCTTTTATGTCTCGTATCTGTAAAGTAAAATCAGATAAAGTGCCAGGTATAACACACGTTGATGGTACTGCAAGAATACAAACGGTCAATAGAAAGTTTAATCAAAAATTTTATGATATTATAAAAGCATTTTATAAAGAAACAGGTATACCAATGCTATTAAATACAAGTTTTAATTGTCAAGAGCCAATTGTTGAAACACCAGCACAAGCGTTAGATACTTTTAAAAAAACTGCAATAGATATATTAGTTATTAATGATAAGGTAATTTACAAATGATTGAATTAAATACACTTAAAAAAATGATGAAAGAAGTTAGAGAGAATAAAGACTTTCTTGATTCAGTTAGCCCTAATCAATTTAAATCAAAGCAAGTTTTAATTAAACACGTTGAAGATTTACAATTAGTTGACCAGAATAGTCATATTGTTATATTTGGTGGTTGGTATGGTAGTATCTTGATACCGGCATTTAAGTATGTTGACAAAATAACTTTAATAGATAAAGACCCTAAAGTTATTAGTATAGCAAAACATAGAATATTTGATGAATATAAAAATGTAGAATTTATATCAGATGATGTTTTTTCTAGTTTTAGAGACCAGTTTAAAACAGCAAACTTGTTTATCAACACTTCTTGCGAACATATGAAATCTATGAATCAATGGGGACCTGCACCTGAATATAAAAATCCTTGGTGGGATAGAGTTAGACCTGCTTACTTTGCTTTTCAATCAAATAATATGTATGATATACCTACTCATATAAATTGTGTATCATCTATTGAAGAATTTAAATATCAATTACCAGAAAAATCAGAGGTTATGGTTGAAGATAAAATTAGAGACGAAAGAGGCACTAGATTTTTATTAATAGGTAAGTTATGAAAAGATTAATTTTTTCTATGCACTTTGAGATACCAGATGACCAGTTTGTTGATAATATTGAAACAAACTTAAACACTAAAAAACAATTTTTAAAAAATCATAGTCAGTTATTACAAAGTAAACAATTATATGCTGGCGGCATAGGTTGTGATTTTGTTTTTGTCAATAAGTATCTTACTTATTATGATGAAATGAAAAGTAAATATCCATTTCTTACAACTTACAATATAATTAACTTTTATAAAATATATCTAATGTATAAATTTTCTGCAAAATATGATGAGATATTATATCTTGACTTTGATGTAATACCTAATACTAAAGAGAACTTTTTTGACGTTTGGGATTTATCAAAAGGCATAGCTGTTCTTAATAATAATGAAAGAGTTTTACCAATTGAAAAAACTACCGAAACTTCACAAACAATTAGAAGCCCTAACTCAAAATATTATAATACTCAAGCAATGTTGTTAGATAGTGGTCTTAGCTCAGAGTGTGATGTTATTAATACAGGTATTATTGGTGCTAATAAAGAACATCTTTACAAACTGGCATACTTTAATAATTTTGACCAAGATATGATTAAGATGACACAACTAAAGTTTGATACGTCTGTTTTTCCTAAAAAAATTGTAGATTACTTTGGTTATGATAATGAAACTCTTTTTGGTTTTAAATTAAAACAAAACAATGTACCTGTTCAATGGTTAGATGATAAATGGCACTACTTCTTTGATAGAGAATTGTTTATACCAAAAGATACTAAATTTATTCACGCCATTAACAAAAGATTTGACATAGTTTGGAGAAACATATATGATTAAGGTATGTACCGTTTATCACAAAGGTTTATATACACCAGACTATGTTGGTAAATTTTATAGAGCATTAAAAAGAAATTCTAGTGTAAACTTTCAACGTGTATGTATTAGTGATGACCCTAATGTAGAAGCTGATTGGGTTTTACCATTAAATCCACATAGTAATATAAAATATCATTGGCATAAATTAAAATTTTTTAGTCCTGATTTTGCTTATCAAACACCAGATGATGATATTATAATTATGGATATTGACCAAGTTATAACAGGTAACGTAGATGAATTATTAAAATGGCCTGTAAAAAATAAAGAGTTATTAACTTATGAAGCTTGGTGGGACGGCAAACTAAAAAAGAATGGTGGATTTTATAAATTTAAATCGGGTACATTAATGAATGTGTGGGATAGATTTTCTTTAAATCCAGAATACTGGCAACTTCATTTTTATAATGAAGGTATTGTACACAAAAAATATTATGGCGAACAGAATTTTGTTTATAACACGGTTAGAAATATTAAAACGGTGCCTGGCGAATGGTTATTTAAATATACAAATGATTCTAGAGAAAATTTAGAATTACAAATGAGATATTGTCAAAAGTATAATGTTGATTATGCTATAATGGGTAATGTAAACAAAAAAATTAAGATAGTACACTTTGCCGGTCCAGGTAAAACAATACACGACCATAAAGAAGACTTTATTAAGGAAAACTGGATATGAGAATAATATGTTGTAGATTTGGTGATAAGTTTAATAACTGGCACGTTAAGAACTTAAAACATATGATAGATAACTATTCTGGTTTAAAGTATGATGAGTTTGTTGTTGTATCTTCCGATTTGTATGGCAACTGGTACAATAAACTTCAAATGTATGATATTTACAGAGACGGTCAAAACTTATATTTTGATTTAGATGTAGTTATATTTGGTGAACTAAAAAATATGATAAAAAAGAATTTTACTTTATTAGATGATAGTTGGTGGAGAGAACCAGCTCATACACCTTTAAACTCGTCTGTCGTATCTTGGACAGGTGATGTATCTTATATATGGAAAAAATTTAAATCTAATGAAGATTATTATTTAAAAAGATATAGTAAAGGTAGTGATGAGTTTTATTATCACGAAATTATAAATTATGAAACATACCCTAATATATGTCCCTCAATTAAAGACCATATGTACGTTAGACCAAAAGATTATAGTATTTGTACTTTAGGTCAAATGCACCACGTTTTAGAAGAGGGGTGGACAGGTTGGTATTCTAATTACTTTCTTCCTCAAAAATCTTAATAGCAGATTTAATTATTTCTAATTTATTTTTCGCTTGTCTTAAATCTTTTTTTAATTCTTGATTTTTAGAGTTTTTTATTTCATCAATATCAAACATAGCCAATTTTAATGCAAATAAATGGTCTTCATTATCTGCGTCATCAAATATTGCTTTTACTAAAGCAGGAAAAAATTTAGTATCTATCTTATTAAAATCAAATACTAAACCTGCTCTTTTTGCAATAGCAATTGCTTCTTGTTCAAATGCTAATCTTTCTTGTTTTTTATGTTGATAAGTTGACTCGTGTAAATCATCTAAACTCATTACTTCTAACAATGCCTGGCAATCAGGATGTTTTGTATCGTATTCTATGATAGCACTATGAGTTTCTTTAAAGTCTTTAGACGTGTATAATACTTCAATATTTTTTCTTTCACCATCAATAAAATATGCTTTAGTTAGATGTTCTTTTAAATTCACTTCAGTTAACATTTCTATTTTCCTTTATATAATCGTACAAATTAATTTTAGGTTTCCACCCTAGACTATTTAGTGTAGTTATATCAGCCTTATTATCAAGTCTTTCATTTTCACTACCTATTTTCTTTTCACAATCTATTTTAAAATAATTTATAATATCTGTTAGTTGATGAGAATGACCTGTGCCTATATCAATTACACCATTTAATTTACTTAACATTAATATATCAATAGCACTCATTAAATCATCAACGTGTATAAAATCTCTTTTATGATTTGTGTTAACATACTGCACGTCATTTCTTAAAATTTTAGGTATCAACATATTAGGTTTTGCTTTAGGTCCGTAAACGGTTGTAAATCTCATACCTAAACTATTTTCAGGTGCTATTTGCTCAAGACTATATTTACTCATTGCATAAGGATTTCGCCAAGGCTCATATGCTGTTGATGAACTAGCATATAATATTCTTGTATCAGAAAAAAAATCAAATAATCTTTGACTTGCAATTACATTTTGTTTCCAATAATCAGTAGGGTTATTCATACTATCTCTAACACCAGATAGTCCTGCTAAATGTATTACTAGGTCTGCCGGAAAATGTAAATCACAGGACAATAAATCATTGCCTGAAATTTTATCTATGTTGATTAATTTATATTTTTCTTTAAGATTATTATATAGATTTTGACCTATAAAGCCATCACTTCCAGTTAATAATATATTCATAATTCATAATTAAGTTGTTCTTTGTATTTTCAAATAATAAGTGTTTATTGTTGTTGGTGTTCCGTCAGGAAACTCTTGCGCTCTGTAATCATTAGTGTTAACATATCTTGTTTGGTAATTACCAGAACCACCTGTTAATCTTGTATCTGCCATACCTGTGCCTCTATTTGTACCTGCACCGTTTATACTATATCTAATTTTATATGCACTTGAACTAGCTATAGTTTCGTGTGCCATCAATTCGTTTGCTAAAGTATTTACGGCCGCTTGAGTAAATTCTTGTATATCATTATCACTACGTATTTGTAAAGGTAAAACTGATAATGATGGTGCTGAGATTGTATTCTTTTTTAAATAATAACTATTAATTGTAGTAGGTTGGTCTTGCGTTTCACCTATGCCACCAGCAGTATAGGCAGATAAGTCTGCTCTTGTATCTACAAAAACTGGTGTTGATGATACTAAAGTTTGATTTGAACTTACAGATGATGAGTTGTTTATAAAATAAGTGCCTGCTTGATTAGCACCTGTTGAACCTGAAACTAATTCTTCAATAACTGGTCTAACAATTGAATCTAACATATCGCCGTGATTCATAGTTTTAATATCGTTGTTGTCATCAATATAACAAAAATATCTTTTACCATTATCATTGCCTAAAGTAGGAGCAACGGCAACATTTTGGTCTAACCTAGAATAACTTACACTTACCTGTGTGGGTTCATCAGTTTCAGCTTCAGTAGAAAATCTTTCTGTTCTTGTTAAAGAAGCGCCGGCCTGCATACGTGTATCTACCATTGGCAATCCTGATAAATTACCACCTGAAGAAACTACGTTTAATGTTATTGGGCTTGCTTGTTGAAATTGATATCTGAAAACATCTTTTAATAATCCAAACATAGTATCATCCATTTGCTGGATGTTACCACTATTAAAATAAACTGGTCTTACAACTGCCATAATATATCCTCATTAATTCTATGCACCTGCACCATACAATGTTTTCAATGCGACACCTGAACTATTATATAAAACTAAACTTACTGCATTATTAAATTTAGCTGATGTTATTGTATTGTCTGCTATGTTTGTATTACCTACTTGACCAACACCACCTGTTAACATAAAATCACCACCTGCGTCTGGTAAAGTTATTACTCTGTCTGCTGTAGGGTCGGTTACCGTAATCGCTGTTTCATAAGCGTCCTCTGTTGCACCTTCAAAAATTATTAGTTTGTTAGGTGCTAATCTTATTGAAGAACCAAAAGTAGTTTCACCTGCAAGAGTATTAATATCTCCTGATGTTCCACCAAATTCTGTTCCGTTTACCGTTAACTTATTTGTATTTGTTGATACATTATCATTAATAGTAATTGTATTAGAGTTATTAGATGAAATAGTATTACCTGAAACATTTATAGAACCAAGAGTTGCGTCACCAGTTGTAATAATAGCAGAATTAATGTTTATTGTTCCACCTGATACGTCATCAATAGTATTTGTTTTTATAGCGGCTGAACCTGTTGTTGCAATATTTCCAGATGAACTAATACCACTTGAACCTACCGTTAATGAACTTGAAATATTTACGTCAGCAGGTAAACCTACAACCATTGTATCTGTCGCTTGAACAGCAACCGTTACCTCGTTTGTAGTACCTCTAACTTGTAATTCTTGACCAGAACCAATTAATTGTCTAGTTGAACTTTCGTCAACAATAAAAAAACCTGCAGCTGCTGATACAAGAGCAATTGTTTCGTTCATTGCACCTACAATACTCGTAGCAGCAATTGAACTATCTAATGTAGCAATATCTCCAAAGTCGTTAGCGGCTAAACCGTTAAACTCTGTTCGTAGTTTTTCTAAACTATCTGTTTGTGATATTTGTCTTACAGCCATTTTATTTTATAATTTCCTTAATTAATTGTTTTATTTCTCTTAATTCTTGTTTTAAATTATTTATCTCTCTACAAGCAGACTTAATTTGGTCGCTCTGACTCTTTCTGCTTTCTCTTCTTTGCATATAAAGTTGATATTCGGTAACGTTAGTATTTACGATAGCTTTTGTATCACTATCTCTAATTAAACCCTCATATCCTTCTACTTTATATTTTATACTCATTATACTGCCAATGCTATTGCTCTAAAGTCTTTTAGTCTTGCCGGATAAGCAGAGTTTGTTCCTCTGAATACCACTTTAATTTGAAAAGATGTAAACTCTGGTAAATCTTTTACACTAAATTTATAATCTTTGAAATCTATATCATTTACTTCATCACCTGTTGAAGGTGCTACGTTTGTATCTGAACTGCCATCAACATTGAATGGTGTAAATTCAATATCTTGTATTCTTCTTGTTTCTTCACCACCTGTCAATCTAAAGAACATTTTAATATTAGATGTTGACCTTACACTAGCCGCTAATCTTACTTCTATCGCTGTTGAAGGATTTTCTAAACTTACAGGTTTAGTAATATATGAACTATCAGTAGAACCACCCTCTGTTGATATATCATCTTCATAATCAATAGTATTTGTTAATTTAGCAACAATGTTTGCACCAGCAGGTGGAGCAGTTGTTAAATTTAATTGAGAACCTGAAATTGTAAAGTCATCTACTGGTGCTAATTTTTTACCAGATTGTTTAACTGATAATAAATGCACGTCTGCTGGTGTAGATGATAATGTAAATCCTGCTGTTGAACCATCACCTGTAAATGTATTAGTTGATGATACAAGAGGATTATTTAATCTGTTTGTTATTGCAAAAGCATTACATCTTTTTAAATCAATTACAGGAGATACGTTAGCATTTGAAGTAGATAAAATCATTTGTGCTATTATAGATTTTTGTCCTACCATTTCATTTAATTCATTAATTCTACTTGCAACAAGTCTCGGTTCTGTATAGTAAATGTTATCACCTAATACTACATTTCGTTTTTCTGAAGTACCTTGTCTAACAAAAGGTGTTTCTGTTCCGTGTACAGATTTACCTGATGTTGTTCTAACACTCGCTTGAATATTTGTTAGTGGATGTAAAACGTGACCAATTTGTAATTGTAATACGTTAAAAGGAACGTTTCTACTCGCTGTTATAGTTGAACCACCAATATCACCTGTAGCAGTTGCCGTACCTGTGGTTACAATATCATAACTATCTAAAGTTATATTTTTAATACTTGTAAATGTTCCGTTGATTGCTGAGTGAGCAATACCGTTGTAATTACCTGAAGGCAATCCTGCAATGGTAACATTATCAGATGAACTATGCATACCGTGGTTTGGATGGAAAACTCTAATTTGATTTGAACCATTAAATGTTCTAATTGGATTAGCATTTAAAGTTTTTGTTCTTTCTGTATTTAAGTTTGTTAATGTTAAAGTACCTGGTGCTGAAGTGTCAAATACTGCTTTCTTTAAAGTAAATTTCATATCTTCCATTTGTTCAGCAGTCCAACTTCTATTATTAGCAGACTTAAATAAAATACCTATGTTAGGTTGTGATGATACAATTCTATTTGAGTTAATTTGTTTTTCACCTAACCTTGCAACGTAAGCTGTATAATCAACTGAATCTGAATAAAGAACTATACAATACTCAATACCTTCTTGTAAATAAACAGGTGAGTCAAAAGTAAATGTTGTTGCTGTTGAACCATCTGTACTAGTATTTACTTGATTTGAATTTAACCATTTTCTTGCAAAAGGTAAAACTTTAGGTCCTGGATAACCATTAACCATATTTCTTATTTCTGCTTTTACTGGCAACGTTGATGATTTTGTTGCAAAGAAAGCGTCTAGTGATGTTATGAATATACCATCTTCTACATCTACCATAAATGATTGTGCTAATGGGTCGCCATTATTTCCGCCACCTCCATCTCCGCCACCTCTGTCTGGTGGTTGTCTAACTGCAATTGTTCTACTAGCGCTTCTAGTAATTGTTTGAGTAGATGTTACCGTGCTTCTTTGTGTTCTCGGCTCTCTTGTAGCAATAATAGCTTCTTGCGTTGTTTCTAATAAACCTTTTGCGTCATAATCACCCTCAGCAGATGTTGATACAGCTGTTCTATCTTGACTATTAGTAGATGAACTTGTTAATCTGAATACTCTTTTACCTGTTCGCCATCTAGGTTTTGTTGTATCGTTAGGGTCAGGTATTGCAAAAACTCCTTTTACATAACCTGTTGAATCTGTAATTATATTTCCGCCTGAAGAACCACCATCTGGGGTTACGTAAGCTGAAATTTCAACATTATCAAAATAAGGATAAACTCTTGTATTTGGTCTCATACCATACGCTTGAAACTCCACATTTCTACTTCTTATAAAAGGAACAAAAGCGACAGATATAACTCTGCTACCTAAACTTTGTCTAACCGTTTGAGGAACTATTGACGTTCTAATACCACTTCTAACTTGACCTACCGTTCTTGAAGTTGTTTGAACTAATCTATTACCTTGCCAGTTTGCACTTGTTCTAGGATTACCAGACCATTGGTCTTGCCATTCATTCCAAACCGTACCTACTGGTATTTCATTATTAGCAGGATTTAACCCTCTGTTAATTGCCATTATATCAAAAGTACCATTTACGTTTGCAACTATTTCAGGAGCAACTCTAGTTTCTTTCCACTCATCAACAGGTGGGTCTAAATCAACATCACCTATCCAATTAAAAATTAAAAAAGGATTTAAGTTTTCTGTTTTTGTAGCAAATGGTTGTTGTATAAAAGTAGTTTCTGAATAAGGTAAAGTAATTAAATCACCAGTTTTTGCATAATTAAATAAAACTCTATCTGCCTCTGTAATAAATGTACCGTCAGAAAATCCTTTATCATCAACCTCTGTTAACTCAACTACATCTTCCGAAAATCTTGACCTTGCCTCACCTCTTGCCATATCAATAGATAGTTTGTAATCATTACTTCCTACATCACCAACATTGTGACCTGTAAAGTTATCAACTACAAAACCATTTTTAAATCTGTCAAAACCATCTTCATCTTGTATTTGTAAAGATTGAGCATCAGCTTCTAATAAAGATAATTGAGTATAGTATTCTACATTTTTTAATCTTCTTTCAAGATTACCAATATCTCTCATAGTGTATCTCTTGTTATCTTCTCTATCAAGCGATACGTCTGCTGTATTTAAAGTATAAGAAGGCACACTTACGGTTGCCATCAACATATGTCCTTCTAAATTATCTGGTGATAGTGGATTTAAATCTGAAGAACCTTTTACAACTCTTAAATTACCTTCTCTTGTTAAGAAAATTTTATCTATTCTGTTTAAATAAAATTCTAAATCTGAAGTTATATCAGAATTAAATTTAGGTACATCAATTGTTGAAGCACCTGTGCCATCATAAGACCTATCATTGTTACCACTATCAATTGTACTTGCGTCATCAACTCTTGGTCTAAAATCTAAAGTATCTCTTAATTCATATTTTTCACCTGTTGAATCAGATGTATATGATTTAATATCTTCGTAATTAATAACACCTGAATAAGAATCAACATCAAAATAATCTCCTGAACCGTGAGAGAAGAAATCAAAATTAATTAATAATTGACCAGTTGGTTTGATAGCACCTGGTTTTAATTTTAATCTACCAATGTCATAGAAGTTATCTCTTTGACCATCATCTAAATCAAATCTATTTGTAATATCTGTATCTGAACTTGTAGCAGCTGCACCAAAACCACCTGACATTTTAACACTATTAATTTTTTGTATATCTGCCTTGCCTATTGGTATAACACCACTTTCAATAATTGATTGATTAGATACGTTTGTTGTTTGATTAGAGTTTAATGATTTAGTTTTTGAACCTGCAACTGAACGACTAATTGTTGCTAAAACTTTAATTTTATGTCCTGCAAAATTAGCACCAAAATCTAGGTCTAATGTTCTACCTACTGGAGAACCTGTTAATTCAAATATAACATCTCCCTCGTGGTTACTTCCTGTTAAACTTAATGTATCACCTACTTGACCTGTGCTACCTGAGCCAGTTGTCATAATTGAAACAGAATAATCACCACTAGATAATGATGAAAAAGTTTCATTTGTACCTGCTGATATTGTTGCGTCACCGTTTGATGATAATGTGGCAGTAAATTGTCTTCTAACTTGGAAGTTTGTATCTGTTTGACCAGAGTTAGTTGTTGTCTTTAATGTTTTTACCGTTGTGTAAGGTAATTTATATAACAATACGTTGTTTTCTGGATTTTGTAATTTTGCTCTTTTTCTGGTTACAACAGCAGCCGTGGTAACACTAGCAGCGCCTACGTTAATTTCTACTTCAGCTTCAATAGGTGAAGTAATATTTTGTATTCTAACATTTTCTGTGCCACCAGCGTCATTTGTAAATGTTAAAATGTCACCAATTTTTAAATCTGTTTGAAAGTTTGTACCTTTTCCTCTCAAAGTACCATCATTGTTTGCTATTGATACGTTACCTGGTAAATCAAAATTATCGCCGTAAGTTGAAGTTAAATCTGTATCAGCAGTATAAGTTGGCGAGCCTGCCATACCAATTTGTTTAACTTCATTTATTTCTTTACTTTGTACACCTTTAAAACCAATTGTTTCTTGTTGTATAGTTGCTGAGTTATTAGATGTTTGACCTACTAAAGTTTCACCTTCTATAAAATTTCCTTTTACATTACTTACAACAACCGTACCGTTTGAAACCGTGGCAGGTGTAGTTACCGAAGTAATATTTTGTTTTGTTAAACCATCTGCACTAAACAATTCAAATCTATCGTTAGTATGATTTCTTACCGTAAACACGGCAGGTTGAGTAGCTGTTGTGCTATCTATTTCAAAATTACCGCCTGATAAGGTAACTTGCATACCATCTTCTAATCCGTGGTCTGTTGCAAAAACTACAACGTCTGAACCTGCACTCATACTTTGAGCTGCTTGATTAAATGTACCTGAAACACTTTGTACGACACCTGTTGCACCTGAATTAGAACCTACAACTATTTCGCCTGTTGTAAAAGATACTGCTGTTGTAATATGAAGATGAGTAAATAATTCTACATCAAAAATATAATGACGCCAAACACCTGTTGTAGCAAATATATCATTTGTTTCAGCGCCTGATACATATTGGAAACCTCTTGATTTAGCACGACCAATATGAGGTATGCCAGAATTTAAAGCGGGTATTTCAGTACCTCTAACACTTGTTTGTACGTTATATAAATTAATTGTTTTAAATGCCTCAACATCACCAGAAACAAATCCTACATCTGGTGTTCCGTAAACATTATTAACATTAAAATAATTATCTAATATAAATCTTGTTTTAATATTATTAGCAGTATCAAAATCTCTTGCCTTATCTACATCAATAAATGTTGTTCCTAATTTTTCTGATTCATAACCATTTACATATGCTTTAAATGGTGAAACACCTATTGCTAATTTAGTTGCACTACCACCATCAGCAGCTGCAAAAATACCTCTGTTATCACCTGTTGCTAAATGTTCTCTTACATCAAAATCAGGATTTGTTAATACATAATCGCCTGATTCATCAAACGTTCTTCTTGCTAATGTTTCTTCTAATACAGCATACTCTGTACTTCTAACAAAAGATTTAATAATACCGTTTTCAACTCTTGCTATTTCAAAAAAGTTATTATCATCTGTAGCTGATAGTGTTTTTTTAGTTAATGCTAATGAAATTTTAAATCTGTGAGCGCCAGGAGCATTTGTATTTGATACGCCTTGAGCGTTATCATTTAAATCATTATCATCATTAGGAGTAATAAATGATTCTGATACTTTTAAACCTATTCTGTATGATGGTGTATTTGTATATTTGTCTAATATTAAAGTTGAGTCATCTATTTGAACAAAAAATCCATTAATATAATAAACACCTTTTTTTACTCCTGCCGCTGAACCAATATGTGTTGTAGCAACTACGGCTGTAGGATTACCTGTACCATCGGAAGTTAAAGTTTCGCCAGCGTCAAATACATTTTTTGCATTATCAGTACCAGATTTATTATACTTAACAAATAAAGTATCGGGGTCTGTACCGTCTGTTGCTGAAACACCTATAACTTCAGCGGTTACACCTGAAGTGCCACCTGTTATAATTGTATTATTATAATCGTTAATTGAACTTGCTGACTTTGAAGTTAATTTTATTGAAGAGTATTCAGTATCAATAGATACTTGACCAGGAATAACCATTGCTCCTTGTTTGAACATATGGTCACCAAATCTTTCAATTTGGTTTTGTAAAATTGATTGTGATTGTGTTAACTCTCTCGCCTGAACAGCAAACGCTGGTCTAAATAATATTCTATGAAAATTCTTCGCTTCTGAAAAATCATCAAAATAAGGAGAGAGGTTAAAATCAGTTGGACTTGGCATAGTCTGTTATCCCCTTAAAATTCTATAATCAACTTGATATTCTCTGTCTGGTCTGCCGCTCTTGTTATTGGTGCTCTGTTTTCTACATATAAAACATCACCTGAATCGTGGTCTATTTCTGGCACAGAATATCCTGAATTGAATACTACGTTATTTGTTGTTGCACTATGACTTGTATCAGGTGTTGCTGTTGCTGGTGTACCACCTTCGCCAGAAATTTGTCCTGAACCTGAAAAGGCAACTTGATTTCCGTTTGCGTCAATACCCTCGTTTGAGTGTCTGCTTTGTACAAAATAAATTATGGCATTTGTAGAATCAAATTCAATAACTTTTCCTACTGCACCTGTTGATGATTGAGTAATTTTTTCATCTACACTAAAAGAACCTGAAACACCTGTTAATTTGATTGCTGTTGTAGCTCTTAATGTATTTGCTGAAGCAGCCGAACCACCTGATTTAGGGTCTCTAATTAAACATACTTTTCTAAAGTCATTAGCAACTGAAACGTCACCAGAGTTTGCTGATTCTGTTCCTTCTAAACTTGTATT
>CENW01146932.1_pt1 | contig 13383 bp, 15 predicted proteins | sample 530241 | NCBI WGS metagenome assembly CENW01 (sample SAMEA2619818, study PRJEB7988) | marine metagenome | isolation source: saline water (ENVO:00002010), including | reverse complement strand
GCACGACGGATGAGTGAGATAAGAACTGGGTCGAAACCAGCAACAGGACCAGCAGCGGTAGCATCAGAACTGAAACCAGCGTTGCCTGAACCTGCACCAGCAGCAGCATTTGAACCAGTGCTCATTGTTGGAATTGCTTCAGATAGAATCTGACGCTCTTCACGAATCACTCTTTCTTGGTTTTCTAGAAGAATAGATGTGACAGCTTTCTTGTAGTTATCTTCAATTTTTGGAAGATCACCATGCTCAAGAACAGGTGCCCACTTCTCCTGGAGTTGTTGGGATAAACCTAACATTTTTTTATTCCTTAAGTAAAAGTAAGTGGTAAATAATTATTTCCCGTAACGGGCGATTGCGTTTACATACGCAGACATCGGACCCTCGCTAGGGGACGCAACTTCACCAGTTGCAATGTCTTCCTTCAATTCAACTTTTGCTTTAGGGAAATAAGATTCCTTAATAGTTTCTAGTTTTGACTTGAAGGATTCCTCAGATTCAAACTCAACACTCTCAGCAAGTGAAGCGAACTTCTCTGCTTGAGTATCGGCAAGACCTTTAGAAACTTCGGTTACAATTGACTCTTTAACAAAAGAGTTAACTTTACCGTTGAGTGACACGTTTTTATCAATTTGCTCATTGAGCTTTTCTTCCATTTCATCAAGTTTGTCTGTCATCTCTTGCATAACATCATATTTCTCTTCAGGTAATTTTACATAATTTTCTTCAAAAAGATTTTTCATGCCGTCCATGAAGGACTGCATCATTTCGATTTTGATACCGTTGTGGAGTTCGATTTCATTTTCTTTTTTCCACTCTTCGGCAACATAGTTGAGGAACTTGTCCATCTTCTCAGCAAGTTCTGTCTTAACAGTATCAACTTGCTCAGAAAGACGTGCCTCAAATGATTCTTCAATCTTCTTAGTTTCTTCAGCAATTTTTGCTTTAACTGCTGCTTCAAAGATTGTTTTTGTTTTTTCTTTAAACTCCTCAGAAAGTTCTTCTCCAGCGATAAGAGCATTTACATCCTCTTCAACGCTAAATTCTGGTTCAGTAGTTTCTGCAACTACTTCTTCCTCAGAAGTTTCTTCTTCCTTTAATTTACCAGGAGCAGCATCACCTGGTTTAGCGTTTTTGGTCACATGACCGTCGCTAACCTTTGATGTACCCTTATTGGCAATCTTAGAGGAATCGTTATCCTGCTTGTAATTTTGGTTGGTAGGACCACCCAAATCTTCTTTAGAAGAATCTTGTGGAGCAGGGATAGTAGCAGCTACCATAGGATCTGCTTTGCCAGCACCATCAGTTGGTGCCTTCTCCTCAAGAGTTTCTTCAGTGAAATTTTCAAATTTCTGGTCAACTGATGCTGACATGTGCTAGTTCTCCTTATTAATAATTCTGTAGTATTTGCTATAATTTATTTATACATTACAGTCCTTTCAAGAACTGTTTAAACGCGGAAACTTTGCGTTCTTGAATGTTATGTAAAGTTGCTTGATCTAATTCTTTCTTTATAGAAGAGACATATTTCTCTTGCAAAACACCATTATTCCATACCCACTCTTTACCTTCCATAATACCTTCAACAAAAGCATCAGGTGCAGAAGGATCCGCTACAATATCTGCAGCAGTAGAAAGCATAAAATCATCACGGACGTAATTTACTCCGCTTCTTTCAATAAGTGATCCAACACCTCTAGACGATACTCCAAGTTTGACTCCTTCACCAAGAAGTGATTTAGCAATCTTACCCATGGGAGTATCAAGAATTTTTGCTTTACCAATAAAGTTAAGACCTTCTTTCTTTAATGAAACAATTTTATGGGACACACGATCCAAATTAACGGTTGGACCTTCAGGATGACCAAGTTCTCCTAGTGCACGATCTTTAGAAATATAAGATTCGTTATATCTGTGAACTTCTTTTTCAAGAATATTCACGGGGTATACACGTCCATTTCTATTTTTGATGTCAGATTGTAAGAAAATTCCTTCGATGAAGTGGTTCTTTTTAGATCCTTCTTCCTCTACAATGAATTGTACTGCTTCAATCTGTTCCCTGATCAGTTTCATCTTCGGTTTGTTCGGGTTCGTTTTCTAAATGGTTAAACATATTAGCACCAACCTTTTCTTTTTCAAGAGTAAGAATCTGTGCTGCCTTGTTCATAATCATGTCTTTCACAGCGTCAGAAGCATCAGCGAGTTGATCCTTCATAACCATATCAACGATTTTAGTGGGTTCCATTATTTAACCTCGTTATTATTTAGTGTTTACGTTTCCTGACGCTTGAGACGCAGGAGGATTTTTCAAGTTTTTCAAATTAACTTTTTGAGTTTCCATATCAATTTCTGCGGTTTCTTTTTCTTGAGCAACCGTATCAAGTGGATCAAGAACTTGACCTGCCTTGATTTCATTATTTATCTGGTCTTGCATTTCTACAATTTCTTGTTCAGTAAAATGCAACAGTTGACGCATAACATAATCTTGAGAGAAGTACTTACCAACATAGAGATCTACTTTGTCTAGAACCTCCATCTTCTTCTCCAACATCTCAAGATCTGCAAGTTCAGCAAACTGATTATCATAAAGATAATCATACTGAATATGCTCTTTCATATCTTCCCAATCTTCAGGTGCAATAACACCTTTGAGAATTAATTGTGTCTTAAGAAGATCATGCAATAAGTCAGAAAACTTTTTACGAAGACGACCTACAAATTTTGTAAATTTAATTTCGTCTCTATTGATTTCTTCTGACTTACCTAAATCAAATGACTTATCACTTTCTAATCTAGAAGGCGGAACGTTGAGTGCCTTATAGAGTTGAGTTTGGAAATATTTGATATCTGTTAATTCACCAAGATTTTGCCCACCAGGAAGTGTAGTAATTTCTGTACCACGTCCTCCTTCACGACGAGGTAACCAGAAATCCTCAAGCAAACTCATGTGTTTTTTATCGTCACGTATTTCTCCAGTGTTAGAGTCATACACCATTTTATTTCTATACCGTGACATTACATCACGTAAGTATTGCTCCGCTTTTATCTTAGGAAGATTACCAACATCAATGTAAAAAATTCTACGTTCTGGTGCTCTTGATAATCTATAGATAACAATACTATCTTCAAGCATTCTAAGTTGATTTAGATACTTGATTGCTTTATGAATATAACTCAGGGTCATATTTCTACCCTGATCTACAATACCTGATGGGACATATGTAATTGCATCTTTTGCAATTTTAATTCCCTGATTAGTATTGTTTACACCTTTTGCATTATAAACAAAAAATTCTGTGGTTTTACCGTAATCGTATTTGTTAAATTGATCTGCATCTACCGCTGGTTTCTCTACCAAACGTACCTTTTTAATTTTAAGAGGATCAATATAACGAAGTTCTAGTAAACCTTTTGAAGGATCTTCTAAATCAATAACTTTATGATAAAATAATCTACCATCGACGTACCAACGTCTAAAGATTTGATGTGCAGATTTATCAAAATCAAGGAGACGTTTGATATGATCAAACTCTTCTCTCATTCTATTTTTAATTGATTCAGATACCTCTAGATTAGATAGTTCTAATTCTACAGGACTATCATCTTTGTCAGTAACAATTGCCTCATTTGTTACATCTTCAATAGCACTATCAACCTCAGGTTGTAATGCCATATCTCTATAACGACGAATGAGATTAATCTCGTCACGTTTTTTTGTGTCATCAAGATCTACATAATGACCAAACCATCCACCATAGGGAGTAATGGTAGATGATGCGTCATTGTCAGTAGGAGGAACAGGGGAGGTTGCTGCCTTCGCTTTCTTTTTAAGATCTTCACCTTGTATTGAAAATCCAAATAGTTGTGCCATTCAATAATAAATGAAATTAACCGTTGTTATTATTTAGACGAGTTAAAATTGAGTCGTAAGATCACCAGATCCAACAGAGAAGTTACCAGCACCAACATCCATGTATTGATATTGGAATTCAACATCAAATTCTTCAATCTGATCGTTGCTGTCATATGCAAGATTAATTGCACTAACGTTAGTTGGCCAAGCACCGATAAGGTGATACTCTCTTAAAATTTCATCTTTTGTATCTTTTGCTTTTTGCTGAACAATTAAATCAGAAAAATATGATCCAACTCCTCCGATTGCACCAAAATCAAGAGTACCAACATTCTCATCAGTTTTGTTTGCAGCATTAATCCACAATTCAAACGCTCTTCTAAGATTAAAATCTTTAGTATTATAGAACGTTGCAGTCCATGCTTCAAAGGTTCTGTCTCCAGGAATTTTAAGAAAACGACCTCTAAAAGGAACTTCAATAAGTCCTTGTGTGCTTGCAGGAAGTGCAGCAGATCTACAAAGAAATGATGAAAGACCTTCTAAACTAGTACTTCCTGATCCTAACCCTTCAGTGTTTCCAATAATGTTAGGAAAGTTAATCTGAACATTAAACAGGTTAGGGCGTACCCCACCTCTTAATGAATTCTTAAAATCGTTAATGTTACGTGTTGCCATTGGTTTCTAATCTCCCGTGTTAATAATAGTAAACGATCATCTAGCGATAACTTCAGAGAAGTCAATGCCAGTTCTTGTTGCAGTGAACGTTAACGTAATAAAGTTAATCGAACGTGCAGGTTGAATATAAATTTCAGCGAGAAACTCATTCGCATCAATAACAGTAGGAGTGTTATTGGTCTCATCACATACCACTAAGAAATCAGTAATACCCCTTCTGGATTGTACGTCGCGAAGGAATGGTTCGACGATTGCTCTAAATACACCTCTGGTTACTTCATCGTTAATTTCAAATAGTTGTGCCTTTGCTGCTTCCTCAATTGCTCTTTCAACAGTAAGGAATAGTTTACGGACGTTAATTCTATCAAAAGCAGATGGAGTTGAAAGTGCGGTTTTATCTCCAAAGAGAACTGCACCTTGTCCAGGGAATGATACGATAGGATTGATTCTATGAGAATACAATTCATCTCTATCGGTCTTGCTTGGGTTCCATGCAAGTTTTGCTAAGTTACGGATACCACCTCTAGAGAATCCAGCAGGTGAGAACCATGGTTCGTTTCTAATTGCAGTATCTGCTACTAAACCAGCAACGTCAGTATTGCAAGGAATGTACTTATATACATCGTTCCAACGGTCATATACGTACTTATAGTTTCCGTCAAGAACAAGGTAAGAATTACTAGAAACGTCAGAGAAGAATGATTTTATGTTTTTAGTAATTGCTGAGTTTGATGCAACGTTTCCATCTCCAGCAATAATATTTCCTTTGTGTGCAGAACCGAATGCCATGCAATCTTTTCTATCTGCAGCAATAGATGCAATGTTGGTAAGTTTTGCTTTAGTTGCTTCTGCATCTACACCACATGGACCCATAAGAATGTAATCAATAGTGATGTTTTCTGTATCTCTAAACAAGTCGTATGCAGCATTTAAATCACCAACACTTACATTATACTCATTAGCACCAGTGCTATAGTTTACACCATTTGCTAAAGAATAATCAGTAGAACCTTTGGGTTTAAATCCTAGAGGAGAAGTTTTTGTTTGATATTCAAAAATACTATCTCCTACATATATGAATTTAGATGCAGCAGAAACTATTTTTTTATAGAAATTAGCACCACCTTGTGCTCCTTTTCCGTCAGTTGCTTTAGAAAGATAAGTAAACTGTTCAATAACACTATCTTTAGATCCACTTACAGTACCATCAACGTCAACAACAGCAACGTGAATTGCATCCCAAACTCTTCCACTACCATAAAATTCTGCAGCGTCTGCAGTTGCTTTTGGTCTTGCAGCAATAGATGACCATTTTAAAAGAGAACCTTCATAAAGAGTTTCATTATCGTACCAAGTTTGCCCATTATCAACTGCCACAACTACACTAGTTCCTGAACTTCCGATAGTTACAGAATCTGCTGGATCATCAGAAAACATTTGTCCAGCAGTAGGATTGTTTACATAAGAATCGTTGTTAGCAGTGTCTAAAATAACTACATGAACTTTAGTTATTTTACCAAAATTAGCATCTAATTCGTCAGTAACATAATCAAAATCAATAATCTCACCTTTCTTAGAACCAACACTAACAAAATCTCCAACACTAATGTTTAAATATGTTGCAGGAGTAGCACTTGGATTAAGAGTAATTGATTGCTGAGGACCGTAATCAACAGTACAAACTTTTAATCCATTTGCCCAACTACCTGCAGTTTTACCTGCATAAATCCAACCGCTAGTGTTACCTGCATAAGAAGCATCGTAAACTTCACTATTAGCAATCTTAATTGGATCAGCAGAAATAGTTGCAACAGCAGTTGCAGTTACACCAGGAGCAGGAATAACAACATTTAATCCAGAAAAATTACTATAATTACCAAACTGAGAAACTGTAATACCAGTGATAATACCAGCACCACTGATAACTAGAGTTCCTGAGAATGCAGTTCCTGCAGTTCCACCAGAAACGTTTACGTTATAAGTTGCAGTAGGATCATAGTTAGTTCCACCAGATGTAATAGAAACCGCTAAACCAGTAGGATCATCAATAGTAATTGTTGGTGCTGTTGCATATCCAGTACCACCAGTAACTGTGATACTTTGAATTTCTCCATCTACAATTACTGGAGTTGCAGTAACAGTTGCAGGGTCTCCACTACCACCACTAATTGTAACTGTAGGACTAGAAGAATAACCAGATCCACCATCAGTAATAGTAAGTGATCCAGTTAATCCACCACTACCATCAAGGTTTGAACTATCTGCAGTTGCAGTTGCAGTTGTACCTTGAACAGCATTTCCAATACCAGTTGCACCTACAGGATCGACTGTTACTCCAGGAGCACTTTGATATCCATTACCTGCTTGAGTAACAACAATGTTAGTTACTTTACCATTAGCATCAATAGTAGCAGTACCCTGTGCAGTAGTTCCACCAGCAGGAGGAGCATCAAAAGTTACGCCAGGAGCAGTTGTGTACTTACCGTTTGTTGAAGCGTTACTAACGGTAACAGCACTTACTGCATTTCCAACTCTAGCAACAGAATTCTTAAGGTCTTCATCATCTGATCTAATTACTGAAAGTGTTCCACCGTAGTTTAAATAATTGATAGCAGAAAGAACGTAATCTGCATTGTACTGATTTGGTTCACCGAAAGTAGCAATCAATTCTGCCTCAGAATCAATCGTAACTGGTGATCCTAATTCACCCTTTGGAAATGGTCCAACGAATGCAGCAACGTTTGCATTAGCAATACTTGCTCTGCCGTTTGTTAAATCCTTTTCCTTAATAACAACGCCTGGTGAGCGTAATTGTGCCATCTGTGTCTCCTAACAAATATGTCGAATATATCTAAGATTATTTATTATTTCGATACCTTCAAAGGGGGAAACAATGCATGAACACTCTACCAGTCAGGATACTCCCATTTTGTAGTACATTGTTTTCTAGATTTTATAACTCTAATTTTTGTACATTCTTTACACTCGTAAGAGTATGCTGATGGGAATCCTTTTTTGTTTTTACGTATTAAATAAAAGTCAGTTAATAAATCTTTTTTCTTATTACAGGTACGACATTTTCTTTCATTAAACAGTAAATGTCCTAATTCAAATTCTTCATCAAATTCCATTATTTTTCAGCAGCATACAAAGCAAATGTAGATGTGGTTATAACAGTCATCATATTAGCAATGTGTTGTTTAGTTTCTGAATCACATGTTCTTCCAGGCATTAAACACCCATGTATAGTTGCTGCTACTATTAATAACTGTGTGACAACTACCACTTGAATCAAATTAATAATTCTACCTTTTAAACAAGGAGTGCCATCTTTATTTAAAGGAGGATCCCATCTACCTTTTTTCTTTTTATTATCCATCATCTGTACTCCCACATATAAGAAAGTTCTCCGTACTCACTACCATTATCAACAAACTTGCCCCCTCCATCTTCTGCAATATACCAAACATTTCCCTCAGTATCTACAGATTCATAGTCAGTTAAACCATCATCAATAAAACCAAATGGTGCCATATCTTGATCAATTTGATTCTTTTGTTCTTCATATAATCTTTTACGAACATCATTATCTGTCATCTCTTTAAAATAATCTTGTGCAACTAACCAAGCAAAAATAACTAGACACATTGCAAGGTCATCATTACATCCTTCTTCTGCCTCAAATGATTGTTTCTTTTGAATAAACGTAGTTAGTTCTGAAATAATTTCATAATCATTAACAAGTAACTTGTCTGCTTCAATCAATTGTTTTAAATTAGAGCAACCAATTTTCTTAACTGTAGTGCTTGTCTTAACTCCAAGTTGTGTTTTAGATCCAGAAAATCCCTGACCAACCAATTGACCAGCACGACCTCTCATAGCACACATAAGAAGGTTTTCATTTTCAAGATCGTATTGTAAAATAGATGCTACTTGATCTCCAATATCATTTACCTCTACAAGAATGAATGCATTATTATAATTTTTAGCAACTTGGTTAATTATGTTTGGAAACAACATTGGTTTTATTTCGTTGTTTCTATACACACCTACAACTTTATAAGGTACAGTGGTAATATCATATAGAATAAATGCAGAGTAATCATTATTAGTTCCACGTGATACGTCAACTGTCATGAGATATTCATGACCTTCTATTTTATTTTCATATATTTTTAATCCTTTACTGCTTGACAAAGGTTCATCATATGACATAGATCTCAACTTTGCAGCAGATATTAATGTGTCAACAGATCCAAGAAATTCACACTCAAACTCTTGTGTGAACTGTCGTAAGGAAGTGTTAGCAATTGTTTGTTCTTTCCATTTCTCATCCCTTCCAGGAACCTGAGACCAATGTACTTCTGTTGTTACGTATTCATTTCTACCAAGTTCAGCATCATGCCACAACTTGTAGAACATATTCATTCCGTTCGGCGTTGAGATGATGATGACTTTTGTGCTTTTACCAGAAGAAATAGTAGGATAAACAGAGGAAAAGAATTGCTCTGCAATATGGTTCGGAATGAACGCAAATTCATCGAGGAAGATGATGTTAAACGACATACCTCTGACAGCACTTGCAGATGTAGAAGATGCCAAAATTTTACTGCCATTTTCAAGCTCCATTGATCCTTTATTCCATGCTATTATACCTTGTTGTAACCAAGTTGGCAAGTTTTCGTATGCAAGTTGTAACCTTCCAAGAAGTTCTCTTGCAGTAGGTGCTTTGTTTGCTAGAATACCAATGTTTACATTATCATTAAATAAAGCATAATGCATAAGATATGCCACAACAGTCGTGGATTTACCCGTCTGTCGTGGCAGTTTTGCTATATTAAATCTATTACTATGGAAGCGACGAACCATGTCTTCCTGAAAATCATATAAGTCAAAAGGAACTAAACCTTCATCAAGAGAAACAATTTTACAATATGTTTTAGCAAAGTAGACAGGATCTGCTTTGCATTTCAAATACTCCTTAATCTGTTTTTGTGTAAAGTTGATGGGTACACCAACTTTTTTTAGATTAGGATTACCAAGATAAATTTCATTTTGTTTTAACTTAGTCATTACCACTTAGGAGGATTATCAGGGCATCTCATTTGAGGAAGAAGAGTTTTCAATGGCATAAAGCAACCACATAATTTACATTGTTTTGTCCTTGGTTTAAAAAATTCACATTCAGTGCAAATTTTATATTTTTCATCAGATCTCATAAATTAACAATCCCATGCTCTTAATGATTTATTTATCCTTGAATTTGGATCACTTGCAGTTTTCTTACTTGTAAGTTTTTTCTTCATCCCACGCATCCGAGCACAAAAAGATTTTCTTCTCTTGTTGCCTTTCTTCTTGGTTGGTGCTTTCAGATCGCTCCCAGGGTTCTCCCTCTCGTAAGATTTTCTGCCCTTCTCGTTGAGTCCACCTTCTTTGTTCTTGCCTGATTTCTTTGTCCATGCTGCTCCCTCATCAAGTTCTATACAATATTGTTTAAAAGTTTTCATCCTTCTATACCCACAGATGTTGCAAAAACAGTAGTAATTCCACTGCCAACCTCAAGAGTAAATAATCTGTCTTTCTTAATTATTAACTCATGTCCCTGTAAGAGTAAAACACTTCCTTGAACTGCTGCACTACCAGATTGATAAGTGTCATCACTTTTAATAATAACTTCTGCTGCAGCACCAGTATTTTGAAGAAGCACTCTATTGGCATTACTTACTGTGCTTGGAGTATCTGACAATGCTGTGTGGATTGATTTAATTAACAATGTTGAACTTATCATGACTGTAATGTTTTTTAATTATTTATTATCTAGAAGACCTTGCTTAATAAGTTTAGATAACTCTGCAGTTGATCCAACAAACAAAGCATTGTTATTAGTAACTTTTTGTTTGGACTTTGGACCTTCTTCAATATCTTGCATTTTCTTTTGAAGATCAATAAGTTTTTCAGCAGCGTCAGAAACGCTCTTAACTAATTGTCCAGTAACTTCATATGCTCTAGGGTGGTCTGTATTATTCGCTACGTCTAAGGCACCTGAGAGTGCCTCCTGACCCTTCTCAATGACATTATATAGTTCACCCCTAACAAAGTCATAATCTTTTTGAACGTCCTTATCAATATCGATAACACGCTCTGTTCTTTTCTTTGGTTTTGGTGACTCTTTCATAGGAACAATATCTGCTTCTATGTTGAGTGCATCTTCTATTCCGTCGTAGTTTTCCTTCATACGTCCTCAAAGAATCCAGATGTTTCATTAAATCCAAAGTCATCACCAGATACAAGAAGTGCATCATCTAGTGCATCAACAATAGTGTCATTGTTTTTATCTTCTTTTGCTTTGGGAGTAACTGTGTATTTTCTGTGTCTACTAGCAATATTAAGATCTGTTGTAGAATATTCTTTAGTAATTGCTTTTTTAATAAGACCAGTATCTGAAGTAGGACCGTAAATATATGTTTTTAATGTAAATCTTAATGTGTACACAAGAGATCTTCTAGTTGCAAAATCTCCTTCGTAATCATCATCAAATGTAATACTGTTAAGAATGATTGGAACATCTCTTCTTATATTTGCTTCATCAACCAACTTCATACTAAGATTAAAAGAAGGTTGGAAGTATGGTACAATTTGTTCTACAATTTGAAGACAGTCGTCTTGAGTTTTACTAAGAACGTTTAATTCAAACTCAAGGTTATATGGAACTGGAACGTATGTTTTCTTTAAACCTTCATTATTCTCCTCAGTCAAACAATATTGTACTGGACTTTGTTTACGTGAAGGATCATATACCATCCCTGTCATCTCAAATGCTAAACGAGGAAGGGTAATAGCATTTGGTCTTGTAAGTTGAGGTTGCTCTGTTAAACGAGCAAGAAACTTTTGACGTGGACCATATGCCAAGGGAACTTTCATCCTTTGATATACTGATCCGTCATCATGATATTTACGAATTTCAATATCATTAAATAAGGTGCCGAATCCTACGACACTCTTTCTCATAATTTGATTATATTGGTATGTACCTAGCATAATTAACTCCTATTGCCAAATTCTCCAAATGGGTTTCTTTCGGTAAAATCTAAAATGTCATCACCTGTATTTTCAAATTCAATATTAGATGCAAATGCGTCTTCCATATCAAGTTCATTAAAACTAGATATATTTATAGAGAAACCAGATTTAACACCAGTTAACGTTTCTCCTACTTGATAGGTATTATAATTACTATTTGCGTTAAATGCTCTCAATTCAATCCATGCCTCATCAGGATTCCAATCGTTTATCATAGAGGTAATACCAGTTATAGAACCAGTAACCATTTCTCCAAGAGAAGGTTCTCCAGATAAAGTAGAATGCTCATAATAGTATTTAACAACAAATCCTTCATCCTCTTGACTCTCAAATATATCTCCACCTGCAGTTTCGTTTGAGTACTCGAAGAGTTCACATTTTAATTCATAGGTATATAACTTACCAAATTGATAAAATGGTTTTTCATGTTCTACAAATTTAATTTCAAATAAGTTAGATGTTAGTGGAAAGAAAATTAAATCTCCTTCACTAGGTCTATTTCCAACAACAATTTCATCAACACCCGTCATTTGAATTGCAAGAAAATCTTCATAGAGTTGTCTTGATATTGTTAAAGTAATTTCATCTGTAGATCTAATTCCAAACTTAGTTAAAATATCTCCAGCACCTTGAAATCCCTCAGTATTCTCTAAGTAAGCATATGTTAAAAATGCATCATCAAATTGAGAGATAACTTCTTCATTAAGTATAGTATCTCTAGAAATAAGTTTTCTTGGAATGTAAAGAATATCAAGACCAAACATTTTAACAAACTCGTCTACCAGCGACTGCTGGAGCATTTGTTCATTTCTTGTGCCGTGTCTGAAAAAAGTATTTTTTGCCATTTTATCCGATCATATCCATTGGAGGAATTTCATATCTAGATGACATTTCTGCTTCAATCTCTGCAATCTCTGCAATTGCATCATCATATAATTGTCTACCATTCATGGTAATACCACCTGGTAATTGAGCACCTTGAAACTTAATTAGATTTTGTCCCCATTGTTTTTTAATTAATGCAGTGACATATCTTTTTAAGAAAGGATCATTAAATACTTGACTGTTTTCTGAAGGATCTAAAAGACGATAACAATCAATAATTACAAATGCACCTTCATCTACAAAGTCACGATCAGTATCAATATAGAGACGATCTTGACGTTGATTAAATCTAAATGGAATAAAGTTACCATTATTTAATACCATATCTAATGTTTCAAGATATGATTTAACCATGTAATAACTTAAGATATCAACAGATCCAAATTGATATAAGTCATTTAGGAATAATTGATACTCCAATCCAAATAAATTACTTCTTATATTACTTCCTTTAATACCAAAAACTTTATTAATACCTAATACAGAAGGAGGTACACGTAAGAAATTATCTCTTCTTTCCCATACTGTTTTATCATCTACACTTGTAACTTCAACTTGAGCATCTAAACTACTACCAGATTGATTAATTGTAAGAATATCGCCTACTGTATAATTAAAACCAGTACCACCTGTTACACCATCGTTTAACTCTACTGCTGTTACTTTACCGTCTTTTGCAGTAATACTAAAACGTGCCCCTTGATCTCCTGTTCCCCCTGTGGTAGGCACATTACTCTCAGTAGTGTATCCACTAGTACCTTCTTCTATTAATTTTACAGTTAATACTGAACCAAAATACGCATGTACTGATTCTTTCCTATCCAATCCTTTAAAATTAGCGACATCATTTTCTGTGAATTTATGTTTTAAAAACATTCTTTCACTACCATTGT
>CENW01043464.1_pt1 | contig 13443 bp, 10 predicted proteins | sample 530241 | NCBI WGS metagenome assembly CENW01 (sample SAMEA2619818, study PRJEB7988) | marine metagenome | isolation source: saline water (ENVO:00002010), including | reverse complement strand
AAGAACTCAGTGAGCCAAAATACACCTATCCTAAAAGCATAATCACCTCTAATCGTTACAACAGATGCATCATTTCCAGCCTCATCGAAGAAGTGAATATAAGAATTAATATCTCCACTTCCTAAAAAAAATTGTAACTGTAGAGAGATTACAATGAAGGAGCCGTAGATTATTGCTAAGAAAAATGAAATAGCTTTCGTAAAAGTAACAGTTTTTATGGAAAGCGTTCTTTTCGAAAAAATTTCAGAGCTCATAAAACCATTTTAACTTCACAAGTTTAAATTGAAGTTATTTATTTAAACAATTTAACATGAGATTGCTCATATCAAAATGCTCTTTATGCTCAATTAGACCACAAAAACTTAGAACTTCATCAGAGATGATGGATTCCTGATTATGTAAAAATCTAGTTAAAGAGTCTGCTGTTTTGATTGGCGCACATGCGTTATATTTAATTAGGTATTCGTAATAACCATTATCAAATTGGTCCACAATACCCGATTTAACACCCAACGATAATGCTTGGAGTACTGATGAAGATGAAGTTGTTAAAAATGCATTACTTGAGCTGATAGCGGCATTGAAATCAAAATTTTCAAATACTCTAAATTTAGAGGAAGCCATTTTCCCTTTTTGCCTCACGTCTCCAATTAAATGTACATTAGTTGGTCTGTCAGCATCACAATATGAATAATGTGTTATCTTTCCATTGTCTTGAGTATGAGTTTTAATCACTAGAATATAATCTTGCATATTTGAAAAACATTGAATTAAGAATTTTTCAGACAAGTATCTTTGGCTTTCTTCTTTAGAAGGGTCTGAAGCATAGAAAATAATGTCTTTTTTGGAGGTTATCTCAAGAGTATTTTTTAAATAATTTATTTTTTTTTCCTCAAAAGCCTTCAAGCGATATTTAATTAGAGAATTACTCCCCTTGTAGTGAACCTTTGCATTTGAGGGCAACGCAAGCTTTACAGATTCAGTATTTTGAGACTCTGAAGAGCAAACAAGAGCATCACAGAAAAAGATTTCCTCAAAGAGGTCGCCTAATATAAAAATTCCTAAATTCTTGGCTTTAATGGCTAAATAGTTATCAATGACATTTGTTTGTTGTCGATTTATAAGTATGTCAATTTTATTTGAGTAAAGGGAGTCGACAACATTAATACTTCTATTTAGATTGAAGTGGTATTTGAAAATTATAAGTATATCTGCAATATAACTTTCATGATTAAACAACAAAGTCTTAAAACTGAATAGCCCTCTTACTGAAAGCTTTCTTTTGGAAATTGTCTTCCTCAAGTAGTCTTTTGGAGGTGTGCTAAAAAATCCATGGCTGTAAAGAATAATATTAAATTTTCTTTCAAGCTCCTCCACATAGGTTGTGTAAAAATCTTCTGGTCTCCTCCTAGGAAGAGCAAGCAAAGCCGTAGGTAAATTTTGGTTTGTATTCTTAAAGTAGTAATAATCTGGTAGGGTCGTTTTCCTAATATGCATTGTAATCAATGACGCAACCCTCATAAATAATGAATTTAGGCTGATTATACTTGTCAGGATAAAGTTTGTTTTCCATTCAAGATTTGGAATCTCTCTATCAAGAAATCTTACAGCCTCATTCATTATCGAGACGGTCTGTTTGTCAGTGATAATTTGTATTTTTTCTGGCTTACCATGGCAAAAGCCTTCAAGACGGTGAATGCAATTCAGTACCCCCATTAATTTTAATTTTGTTTGACGTGTATAAAGTTGAAGAAGAGGAATCTTATGAATAGAAATTTCATTTAGAGGAGTAGACTGTGTTAAGTGTTTATAAAATTCTATGCTTAAAGCATCGATTTTACTTTGTTGAATACCGATACTTATGCCGCTTAAGTTACCATCTTTTCTGAGCAAAAGATTATCCTGATCTAATCTATAAAGAATGACTTTTATGCCAGATTGGTTATGAGAACTGGACAGGAAACTAACAAAGTTTATATATAATTTTCTTAGAGGTTTCACTATGAAAAGTGAATCAAATGAAAGAATATTAGCCATTTTATAGAGTAGACATTACTTTTAAGTTAGCAAATGTTATGAGTTATTGGATGGCATAAATTAAATATCTCTTTCAAGTAAGTTTGATATTGTGGTGTGAGCTATGTGCCAACTATAAATACCAGATGAAAAGCTAACAAAGGGAAGTTGATTATCTTTCAAATATAAGTTTAATCTATCAGCTGCATCCTGACCCTTGAGTTCCTCTACATCCTTTAATGAACCACAAATTAACTTCAATTTATTTGTGAAATACTTATGCGCGGAGTAAATAACATTATCTTCAACTCCCTCGCAATTTAATCTTAGCAATACATCATAGTCTCCAAATCTTGAATCTAGAAATTCACCTAACTCTTGAAAGAAAGTTTCGGAGGATATACCCAAAGTGGTCATATAGTCCTGATCAATAGATTCATATTTATTTTCAAATAATGAACTACCCTCTCCAAAAATGTTACCTTTTCCAAAATACAATTTAGTAATAACTGCAGGCCTAGAATCGTCCTCTGTAAGAGCTATGTTGAACAACAAATCCGCTTTCGGATAAAATTTCTTTTTTTGAACGATTTCTTTGTTTGCTTCTACAAAGATAGAGAAAAACTCTTCTTTTCTCTTCCTTATCTTTGCTCTAGCTTTAAATATTTTCATCAATTCAGAGTAACTTACAAATCTGCCTCGCTTTAGTAATCCTCCACTAATAAACCTTTTGAAAACAAAGAGATAAAAAGAGAAGCTAGAACCAAAAATCGATGAATGTTCCTGGGCAAAATGTGTACCAACATCTATCCAAATAATTTTTTTCATTTTTCAATGACATCCCAACTTGTTGCAGTGCCAGCTTCAACATCACTTGAAACTTTTTTTCCTATTATTTCATCAAAATATTTTGGAGGTAATCCAAAACCCGGCCTAATACTTTTGATATGCTCTTCAGAGAGCACATCACCCCTTTTTAAATTTGTGGTGAAATAAAGAGAGCGTCTAAATTGAACATTACCTTTTTCACTTGATTTTCTTCCATAATCAATATTTCCTAATGCTTCCCAAGTTGTTCTTGAATTATCAACTAACTCTTTTAACTCCTTTCGTTCCAATGAAAAAGAATCATCCGGTCCTCCTCCATTTCTATCCAGAGTTACATGTTTTTCAATGATGGAAGCACCTAAAGCGACTGCCCCAAGGGCGGTTGTATTTCCTAAAGTATGATCAGATAAACCAGTTACTAGACCATATTTTTCTCTCATGTCGGTTAATGTTCTCAGATTATAATCACCAACTGGTGCAGGATAGCCACTTACACAATGCAATAATGCAATTTCTTTACATCCTCCCTCTTTGGCGGCCTCTACGGCTTCATCTATTTCCTTAGCATCCGCCATTCCTGTGGAAATAATTATAGGCTTTCCAGTTTTAGCAACATACCGAATTAGGGGCAAATCTACGGCTTCAAATGAAGCGATTTTATATGCAGGTGCATTTAAATCTTCTAATAAATCAACTGCTGTATTATCGAATGGTGAGCTGAAGATAGTTATCTTGTTCTTATTGGCATATTCGAATAATGGTTTATGCCAATCCCATGGCATAAATGCACTTTCATAAAGCTCAAAAAGACTTTGGCCATCCCATAGTCCGCCTTTAATCATAAATTCAGGCGTCTTTAAGTCCATAGTAATTGTATCAGGCCTATAAGTTTGCAACTTTACTGCATCAGCCCCACAAGAAATTGCCATGTCAATAATGCGATAAGCATTTTCAATACTACCATTATGATTTGCTGACATCTCCGCAATAATGTATGGAGGTTCATATTGGTTAATTTTTCTTCCTTTAATCTGCATACTGAATTTATGTATTAATTAGCTCTTTTTATCATATTGACAATATTCTTACCCTCAAATTCTTTAATTTCTTGAGTTTTAAAACCAGATTTAAAATAGAAATCAATAGCTCGTTTATTGTCTTCGTAAACTTGCAAACTAATTTCTTTTACATTTAATTGTTCAAAAGCATACTTACTAGCAACCTCTTCAAGTAATCTTCCAGATCCAGGCTGATCAGAGAAAGGATTACTATAAATGCCAAAATCAATTGATACGTTTGGTTTAATTTTTGTGAAACTTATAGAGCCTAATACGGTCTTTTTAAATTTTATTAAGAAATATCTCTCAGTTGTTGATGACTCTAAATTAGAGATAAAATTTTCATGCTCTTCTTCAGAGATAATATTTTTGTTATGCATCCAATACCTTATGGATTCGTGATTACGCATTCGCAGGGTAAGAGCAAGATCATCTTTATTTAGATTAATATAGTTACACATCTTAATATCTTCATAATGCTCTAATGAAACTTCGTGATTACATAAATTATTAAAGGTCCTAGTACTCCCTTTTCCGTCACACACTTGTGATGCTAAATCGCTTGAGGCTTTCATCCATTTATTAGCGTTTTCTAAAGTGCCATTTATTTCTTCCACATTTCTTACTAATTTGATGATATTTTTTTTTGCTAAATTGTCTGCTAGAGGTTTTTGATTCGATGCAGTTACTATTTGGATAGCAGGAAGTCCCATGCAACATCGCTCCCAAGTTGTTGTACCAGAGGCGCCAATGGCTATATCAGAAGACGCCATTAACTCTGCCATCTTTTTAACATTTTCTAAGATTTGAATGTTCATGGGTAATTTAACAGCTAAAGATTTAACTTCTTCTAAAAATGGTGAACTTGATCCCATCACAACTGAAATATTTAACCCACTTGAAAGTTCACTTTCACTTAAGTGCTTAAGAACAGAACATGTATGATTACTTTTATCAACTCCCCCCATATTGATAAGTAAATTTTTAAGTTTTGGTTTTATCCTAGACCTTAAGCTTTTAGATCTAAACTCTGTAAATTCTGATCTTAAAAGAGCATATTTAGAACCAATGAGTAATTTGCAATGTGCTGGAACTAAATTTTTGTATGAGCTTTTACTTTTATTGTAAGTTTGATCTAATAAAACATCACAATTATGTTTTCTATCACTAAGATCATCGATAATAAGCAACTTGTCATAAAAAGTTTTGAGATTATTTTGCCACTCTTCATCGATGGCATAATGATCGACTATGAGCCAATCAAAAAACTTACCTTTTATTAAATCAATACACTCAAAAGCATCCTGTATTTGAGTTACACCAAGCCAGTGGGAGTGTTGGAGCTTTGCTTTATGCTCTGATTTATTTTTTCTACGCTGAAGCTTATAAACTTTAAATCCACTATCTTCGATTTTCTTTATTTCATTACCTTGGTGTTCTCTTGATATAAATTCAACTTCCACTCCATTTTGCCTGAGGGTTTCAGCCAGTGTTAAGCAACGCATAACATGTCCTGTTCCCATCTCAAAGGATGCATCGACGCGGAAAAGGACATTCATTAATTCAAGCGCTTAAAGCCTGAATGTGAAATGGGGCCTTCTAATTTCGACTCAATGTCCAGCCCATCTTCGCATTCTCTTATCATGGCAAACAGAGGATCGAGTCTATCAAAATATTCATCAATGATTTCAGGAGTATGGTCTATGCAAACATAAATACTATTTGCAGCTAGGAATCCTTGTTTCAACATTTCCTGTGTAATTAAGGTTTTATATTTTTGGGCATCTGGATATTTAAATGTAAATCCGCTTAGTGCTGGCAAACCCCATGTCTCAATGTTTAAATTGTATTTGGCTGCTAATCTTAACCATCTTTCAGAAATTGAACTTCCTCTAGCAGTTATAATTTCCCAAGATTTCTCTCTTTGCATTATTTCCAAGGCTTTTAGTGCAGCAGTTGGACCTATTCTTTCTGTCCAAAAAGTTGAACTTATAAATGTATTTTGCGCAGATTCCATAATTTCTTGTTTTCCAATACAGGCCGAAATAGCATAGCCATTTCCTAGCGCCTTAGCAAAAAGAGCTAAATCAGGTTCAACTTCATATTTCTTATGCAGACCTCCAAAAGTTTCCCTAAAACCAGAGGTACATTCATCGAATATAAGTACAATTCCATTTTTTGAAGCTAAATCCCTTACCTTATGAAGAAAGTCATCTTTTGGACCTTCATTTCTTGATACTTCCATTTTTATAGCAGCAATCTGATTTTTATTCTCATTGATAATTAATTCTAGCTGCTTAATATCGTTATAGTTAAAAGGCAAAGTTGTTCCAATCAAGCCTCTAGGAATACCGTTTGTTTGCAAACCAGGTAAAAGGTGTCCATCCAAACTTTTATCATTATTTAAATTAGTAGAAAGATACCAATCATGCCAACCATGGTAACCACAAATAGCAACTTTATCTTTACCGGTGGCTGCTCTTGCTATTCGTATAGCTATTGAATTTATCTCTCCTCCAGCTCTTGCCAACCTTGTCATATCTGCCCACGGATGAAGCTCAATAAGCTTTTCAGATAAGTACACTTCCTCCGGGCAATTTAAAGTAGACATATTTCCGTCTCTTATTGTCTTTTGGACAGCTTCGTCGACCTCTGGATGTCCATAACCAAGGATATTGGTTCCAATGCCCATTATGGACATATCAACGAACTCATTATCATCCAAGTCCCAGACTTTACAGCCTTTAGCTTTACTGAAATACGATGGCCACTGATCTGGCAAAAACATCTCAGGTCTTTTGGAAAGTAGCATATTTCCTCCAGATATAATTCTCTTAGCTCGTTTGTAAAGCTTTTGACCGGTACCCATAATTGATCCCTCATTATTTTTTATAGATTCATTTATTTTGAATAATTCTGGTTTAGATATGATCAGTTCAGATACTCTCTTCCAACTAAAATATATATCTGGAGCAAAGTATTCAAAAATATTTCTTATTAGCTCTAAATCCTCTGGTTCATCAACAGACCATCTCTGCTCAGATAAATCTTTAGAGTTTTGTATTGAAGATTTCATGAAAGCTTCTGAATTTCTTATATAAGTTGTAACATGCTCTCGATCATATTTTGATGAAGCGTCTTGATAAGCTCTTTGCAAAGATTCAAATGAGAACACCTCTATATCCAGACCGTCTGGATAAGTAATTGGATCAATATTTGAAAAATAATCGATGTCATTTTTGATATATTCTCTAACACACTTATCTACCAATTCAGAATCCACCAAAGGACAATCTCCGGTAATCCTAACTATGACATCTGCTTGGCATGATTTAGCAGACTCATAAAATCGGCTTAAAACATCATATTCACTACCTCTTGTGCATTTGAAACCTAAAGTTTCAATAAGAGATTCTAACTCATCATTTTCAATTCTATTGGAAGTAGCTACTATGATATCGCTAAGCTCTTTTGATTTAGATAATCGATTTAATAAAAGTTCTATCATTGGCTTTCCTGTAATAGGCTTCAAAACTTTTTTGGGCAATCTAACGGAACCCAGTCTTGCTTGCACAATTGCTACTACTTTCATGAATCTTTCCAGTTTGTTGGATTTAATAGATTAGTATCATCAGTCCTTAAAGCACTTGGTATATCTGGCAATTCTCCACTCGAGGCTGCTATGATTTCTTTTAATTGGCGCTCAGAATCAACACCCACTATTACCCTTGAGATTTCTTTAGTACCAAGAACATACCTAATAGTTGCTTCCAATGCGGAAATTTTATTATCTTCAAGCCATTCTTTCCATAGTTTCCATAGACCTTGCCATTGATCAAATTGCTTTAAAAATAAATCAGATTTAGCAAGTAACAAGCCTTGTAAGAATGCAGATCTGGAATGAATCTCAATATTTTTTTTATATAAGAAATCTAGTATTCCGCTATCTAACATACGTCTATCCAAGATATTGAAAGGTAGTTGCACTATGTCTAGATCAAATCTATTAAGTACTGCATCTAACTCAATGGGATCGTAAACTGAAACACCGATTTTAAGAAGTTTTCCATTTGTCTTTAACTCTTGAAGCTCTCTAAATAATTTATCAGATCCTGACTTTAATAAATCTTTAGAGTTGTGTACTAGCAGCCCATAGATCTTCTCTTGTTTTAGGTGCTTTAAAGTTTGATTAAAATCCTGTCTAAATAAATTAAGTTCTGTATCGTCAATGCCAGTTCCTTGAAAATGTCTAGTCTTAGAGGTCAAATGAAAATGCGATAAATCATAATTGCCTAGTTTTTTTTCGCTATCACCATAAGCAGGTGCTGTATCAAGAAAATCAATATTACTAGATTGAGCAAAATCCAGGATTTTCCTTACTTCAGCAGAATTTACTTGGCCTGACTTGGAATTTATACCGTAATCAATTCCAAATTGGACAGTTCCAAGTGCTATTTTACTCATACTTAGAAAGTTTACTTTTTATATTAGGATAGATGAACTAAATGTTAACTTCTAGATGAGGTTGAGCATAAACATACCCCGCAAAGCCTTCTTTGAAATAGGAAATAGATAATTCTTTGTCTGTTAAATTTGGGTAACTTAAATAAGTTGACTTTTGCCCGAGCTGATATGAAGTACAACCTATTTCCTTAAGTTTCTCTATTGCAGTCATTTGCACTGCATGACCGATCGGTTTATCAAATAGGTTTCTCTTGTATGCGCCTACTGAGTACATTCCAATATCTCTTGTATGAGTGAAAAAACCACCGCCAACTAAGTCTTTTTCATCTCGCACAGTTACTAAAAAGGCTTCATCATTCAGTATCTGATTCCTTTGTATATCCCAAGACTCATCGCTGCGTGTCTGACGCCCTGCTTCTTCTAAATGCAATAGTTTGAACTCTTCAAATATCGTTTTATCTCCTGAGCTACATATATCAACTTTCCATTCACGTAAAGCCTTATTTACTAGGGGCTTATAACTCTTACGAAAGTTTAATCTAATCTCTTCAATTGATTTACTAAGATCTATCGCTAAGTGATAGGTAAGGAAGTCTCTGGAAGATCTCTCGAGCCAAAGGAGATGCCAGCCCGATAAAACTGGTGAACATTCTAAAAAATTTATTTTTTTTATCTTTAATTTATCGGCGAAAAGCAAAACAACGTCTACTATTTGCCTTTCTAATCTCTTTTTTAATTTCTTGGGAAGATTGTTTATAAACAAAGGTCCAATGACCCCTTCTCCATTTGTTGACAAGACCCAGTCCTCTTTATTCTTGTATATAAATAAGGGCATTACTCCAATTGGTTTATTATTCTCTTTAATTAAGAAAGATAAATTATTCCCTTCAAAATAGGATGCATAATATTCAACGGAGCTTTTTAAATAAAAAACTGTGACATTTGAAGAATGTTCAATGACTTCTTCCCAGTTCAAAAGGTCGAAACTAAAATTTGGATACTCTTCCGAGATAATCGTTTTAATTTGATTAATCATTATTAAAACTTTCCACAACCATAGCGCACTCATCATCTTTAAGATCGTAATAAATAGGAAGGCTAAGACAGTTTTTATAGAAATTTTCAGTGTTTTCTAATTTTTTGTAATTATAAAAAGGTTGATTATTTACAGGTATATAGTGCACTTGGGTTTGAACACCTCTTTTTAAGAGCTTATTAAAGACCTCTTCCCTGTCACTTACTTGGACAACAAATAAATGCCATGAGGACTGAATGTCTGGATGTTGGTAAGGCAGTGAAACGTTTTTTAAATTATTTAGATAAAAATCCGCTATCTCTTTTCTTCTTTTGATAAAACTATCTAACCTTTTTAATTGGCTAAGACCCAAAGCTGCCTGAATATCAGTCAAGCGATAATTAAATCCTAGCGCATGTTGTTCATAATACCAGGCTCCATGACTCTCATTTATAAACTTGCTAGCATCTTTAGTAATGCCATGTGTTCTCAAAAGAGATAGTCTATAGTCTAATTCTTGGTCATTGGTAGTAATTGCACCTCCCTCACCTGTAGTTATCATTTTAACTGGGTGAAAACTGAATATTGCCATGTGACTATATTCACAACTTCCTACTTGTTTGTTTAGATATTTACCTCCTAATGCGTGGCTGGCATCCTCAATAACTTTGAAGCCATATTCTTGAGATAAAGCCCAAATTTTCTTCATGTCACAGCTCTGGCCAGAAAAATGGACAGGAACTACTAACTTAGGAAGTTTATTGTTTTTTTTTGCTTTTATTAGCATTTCTTCAAGATGTTGAACAGACATATTGAATGTTTCAGGATCAATATCTACGAAATCTATTTTTGCTCCGCAATACAAAGCTGCGTTAGCAGTAGAAACAAATGTATTAGGTGATGTCCATACTAGGTCATCCTTACCTACACCAATAGCTAGATATGCAATGTGAAGCGCCGAAGTTGCATTAGAAACTGCTTTTACATACTTAACATTGCAATATTTTTTTAACTCATCTTCAAATTCGACAAGCTTAGGTCCTTGCGTGAGGAAATTAGATTGTAGTACTTCAACTACAGCATCTATATCATTTTGGGTGATATTTTGTTTTCCGTAATAAATCACAAAAATAAAAAGTTAATTATCCAATACTGCCAAACTTATATTTTTTTTAAAGAAAGTGGTTGATCTTCAGTATTTAAAATATTTTCTGAGCTTATAGTTATCAATTTTATTGTTAGTTGTTTTGATGAGATCTGTTATCGATACGCCAATGGTCTTTAACAAACCACCTAATAAAGGGATGTCCTTAAGAGTTTTTAAAGCAGTAATAAGGACTGTGATTTTCGTTAATGCTGGCTTATCAGCGTAACGAAGACTTTCTGATATCTTGCCTTCCAAAAGTGAACCATTATTTGCCACCCCTTTACCATGCGATATATCAATATTTTTATCAATTCCTATGCAAACTATAGATTCGAAGAAACAAACGTCACTGATCAAGTTATCTTTCTTTTCTGATCCTATTACCGGGGTTCTCAAGTTTATTCCATCAACCAGATTCGAAGCATAATTTTTAAAACTATATTTTGAAGGGTAGCCATACTCTTTTTGATAAGAAGTATAAGTATCCTCAACTATTATCTTACCACCTTGTCTTATGTGCTTTAACGAACTTTCAACTGTAACAATTTGCTGTTGGTATGTGTGGCCGCCGTCATCAAGAACAATATCTACATCACCAATCTCATCATAAAAATTCTTCCAAAATGTTGGGTCACCCTGACTACCAATAAAAATTTCAAACCCATGTTCCCTCCAAACTTTTGAAGATTCGTTTATCTCGATACCTATAATCCTAGCTTTCTCCCCAAAGAATTCTCTCCACATAAAAAGAGAGCCTCCATCTAGCACTCCTATTTCTACAAATGTGATATCTTTGTTTATGTACTCTTCAAGCAATTTATCATAAACGCTAAAGTAAGTTTTATGTTTAATACTCCTGAAAGGGCTTTTCATAAAAGCCTTATAAGATTGCGTGTCCTTATAGTACATAGCGATTCTTTAAAGAATGTTAATCATACATTATTTAACGTTAATCATCTTCAAATCCATTATTAATATAATCAGAGATTAGTGACGCAATAACTACAGAACCGCCAGCAGTTAAGTGAGCATAATCAAAGGAAATAGGTTCAGTTTCATCGCCTTGAAACTTAGTTAAGCATTGCTGATCTTTGCAAAGCATATCGAGAAGAGATAAAAATCTTAGGTTATTCTTATCAAGCTTTTTAATGATTTTTTTTATAGCAAGATCTTGAGAATAAACTTTATCAAATAGTTTATTTTCCAAATAACTCCCATCACCATCTAGCGACTGCCCAGCTCTCAACATTACAACCGGTAAAGAGGGGAACCACTGAGGCAAACCTCCTAAAATAATGAATTCTACTTTAGGGTATCTGATTGAAAGACTTTCAAGTGTTTTAAGAAAATTCGTTTCTGCTCCTTCGTATTTTGGAAGAATCCAATTTGCACTCAAATAGATAATTTCAGGCTTATAGATCTCAATTGAGTCAAAAACGTATTGATTTATGGATTGACAATAAGGTCTTTCGATTATTTCATAATTTAGGATTGGCGGACACATTGAGGTAGTAAATTGAGTTATCTCAGAAATCTGATTCATGCCAAAACTCAAGCTAGCAGCATGTGAATCACCCCACAGATAAATGTTTCCTTTCTTACATATCTCTCCAAAGCTATCTTGATCTTTACGTAGAAAACAAATCCTATTTTTGTATAACTCCTCCCTCTTTTCATAGCTTTGGAAATCAAGTAAAAGAACCTCTTCATTTGTATATCTGTCTTTAAACCCTTCATTGATATGAATACTTAGACCTAGGGCTCCAAAAACCAAGCAACCCGATAAAGAAAACATAAAAATATTTTTTCTAGAAATTTTATTTTTATCTCTAAAAGGCTGCTCAATATAATTCCAGCTCAGGTAAGAAAGTAAGAACGTAAAAAGCAAAATAAAAATAATATTAATAAGAGTTAAATCATCTAAAAAATAATATCTAGAAAAAGATAATAAAGGCTGATGTATTAAGTAGGCGCTATATGAAACCAAGCCAATGAATACTATCGGATAGAAGGTTAAGATTTTGTTTGCAAATGTTCCACGTAAACTGAATAACAAAATTAGAGCAGCACCAATAGTAGGTACTAACGAATAAAGACTTGGAAAAGGTGTAGACTCATTGAAAAATAATATTGAGTAACAGATAAGAACAAGCCCAATAAAGCTAAGAAAATTATTAATATTGGTATTGGAGTAAATAAATTTTTTTTGATTTGCTAAGAATAAAACTCCTCCCAACATTAGCTCCCATGCTCTAGTCGGTAATAAGAAAAAGGCTGCTTGTCTTACTTCAGTTGGTTGGCTCGGAACAGAAAAGATATGAGCTAAGTACAAACTGATAAACAAAGATAAAAACATTAAGGGAAAAATAGCTCTTCTATTAAGTCCGTAAACAAATAGAACAAAAAGAGGAAATAGAATATAAAACTGCTCTTCTATAGCTAAGCTCCAAGTATGGATCAAGGACTTAAAATCAGTTCCAAGATCAAAGTAACCTCCTTCTATCCAAAAAAGGAAATTGGAGATAAAAAAAGAAACAGAGAATAGACTTTGCCCGAAATCTTTCAATTCACTAGGTGGAAGAAGAATCCAAGCAAGTGCAGTACTTAATGTCAAAACACAAAAAAGTGCAGGCAATATCCTTCTTGCCCTCCTCTCATAGAAATTAACAAGACTAAATGAGGAAGTAAATATTTCTGACAGTATAATTCTTGTAATCAAGTATCCGCTGATTACAAAAAAAACATCAACGCCTACAAAACCTCCCTGAAAATAAGGAAGCTTGGCATGATAAAGAATGACAGGAAGAACTGCTAAAGCTCTTAATCCGTCGACTTCTGGTCTATATTGCATTTTCTTTAACCCTCAATGGGGAAATGATTACGTCTTATTATGTGAGAAAAAACTACAGTGCCAG
>CENW01007878.1_pt1 | contig 13503 bp, 7 predicted proteins | sample 530241 | NCBI WGS metagenome assembly CENW01 (sample SAMEA2619818, study PRJEB7988) | marine metagenome | isolation source: saline water (ENVO:00002010), including | reverse complement strand
TATTAGAACATCTTGATGATAATGAAAGACTTCAAGAAGATTTTTGCGCACCTGGGAAAAAGTTTAAACCAGATAATAGGTCAGGTAAGATGTGGTCACAGAATCAATTTACTGTAGGTACTAGAACAGTACCAGGTATTAAATCACCAACTATGGTTGCTGTAGGTAAAGGTGGTAAAATCTTATCAAGAGACTGTGACTTAATAATTGCAGACGACATTGAGGACCACCAAACAACAATGCAACCTGGTGCAAGAGAAAATACTAGGCAATGGTGGACAACAACTTTATCTTCAAGAAAAGAGGAACATACTGCTGTAGTTGTAATAGGTTCAAGACAACACTCAGATGATTTATATCATCATCTTTTAGCTAATGATTCATTTGACCAAATAGTTGAAACAGCACATAATCTTGATTGCCAAATACCAGACCATGAAGTAGAAGAACATGTTGAATGTATGTTATGGCCAGGCAAAAGAACTTTTAAATGGCTTAATACAAGAATGCAAGCAGCAGAAACTACAGGTGGTAGAAAAATATTTGAAATGGTTTATTACAATCAGGCCTTTGTTGAAGGTACACAGATATTCACAATGAATATGATTGACCAATGTATGAGGCCTGACTTAGTTATTGGGCAGGTACCAGGCAACTTATATTTAGTTGCTGGACTTGACCCTGCTTCTTCTGGTTATCAAGCAGCTGTACTATGGGGCATTAATGCACCTAGAGGTGAACTTTTCTTAATTGATATAGAGAATAGACAAGGTGGGGGAGTGAAGCATGCTTTACAGATTATGTCTGATTGGTTACACAAATATGATTTACAACATTGGATTATTGAAGAAAATGGATTTCAAACAGCTATTAGACAAGATGATAAAATAAAAGAATTTGTTTTAAGAGGTGGTATAACAATGCAAGGACATGTAACTGGAAATAATAAGCATGACCCTATGTACGGTGTTGGTTCAATGGCTGGATTATTTGAAAACCAAAAAATACACTTACCTGTTGGAGATTCTGAATCACAAGCTAAAGTTAATGCCTATAGACAACAGTTACTTTATTTTGATGGAAAGCCAGTTTCTCAGCGAAACAAAGAAAAAACTGATATAGTTATGGCAGGGTGGTTTCCTATGAAAGTCTTCCGAAGAATGAATAAGGAACAACTCGCAGGCATGGGACTAGATTATGAGGCTAGTTACACAGATTTTGGATATACAGAGTATAATGAGGCACCATGGGGATAGAAAATTTAGATATTAAGAATTATAGAGAGATAGTTGATAATGCTACTCAATTAGTTAATGGCAAACCGTCAAAAGAAAGACAAGTTCAAAAAGCTAGAATTAAAGCAATTTTGAATGGTGGAGTTGAAGGTATGAAAGCATTGCTTGGTGAAAAAATGGAATCATCAGATGCTGATTTATTACCAGCTCCAAACATGTTGCAGTCAGGTATTGACCGACTTGCACAAAAGATTTCAGGTATACCACAAGTTCGTGTAGATATATTAAATCATAATACATCTGACAGAGCTAAATTCAGAGCAGAGAAGTTAGAAAGAATTGTTACAAGTTATGACGAGAAACAAAATCTTTCGCTACAATTAGGACAGGCAGCTAGATGGTTGCCAGGTTACGGATACTGCGCCTGGATAATAACGACACGCACAGATAAAAATGGTTATATATATCCTACGGCAGAACTCCGTGACCCGTACGATACTTTCCCAGGGAACTTTGGCCCTGACCAACAACCACGAGAACTTGCAGTACTAAGAAGAGTACCTAGATATAAACTTGCACAATTGTATCCTGAATTTGCAAAAGAAATTTTAAATCCTGATGAATCAGAAACTAATGAAGCATCATATGGACCTGGTGGTGTAGGACAACAATATGAAACTGATAGGCAATCTAATTGGGAAGATAATACAGGACAAGGCGTAAGAATTATTGAATACTATGACGTAGGTGGTACTTATGTAGTATTCCCAGAAAAAAATATGATTTTAGATTTTATTCCAAACTTCTTGTCTGGTACTCCATTTATATTTATGAAACGATTAGCTTTTGATGAACTCAAAGGACAATACGACCACGTAATAGGCCTTATGGCTATGATGGCAAAAATAAATATTATGTCAGCTATAGCTATGGAAGACTCAGTATTTACAGAAACAAACATATCTGGTGAATTAGAATCAGGCCAATACAGAAAAGGTAGATTTGCTGTTAACTATTTAGCACCAGGTACACAAGTTTCTAAACCACAAAACAATATACCTTATCAATTATTTCAACAAGTAGATAGATTAGAAAGACAACTGCGTATGGTAGGTGGTTATCCAGTTACTGACGATAGCCAATCACCTAATTCATTTGTTACAGGAGCAGGTTTATCAGAATTAAATAGCACTATGTCATTAATGATTAATGAATATAGAGAAATAGTTAAACACGGTTTGCAACAAATGGATGCTAAAAGATTAGAGATGGATACTTTATTAGCTGCACAATTCCCAGAATTACAAAAAAAACCTATAACAGGTTTTTACGCAGGTACAAGTTTCTCTGAAAATTATGCACCATTATCAGATATTGCAGGTGAATATAGAACAAGACGTGTTTATGGTGTTATGGCCGGATTTGATGAACCACAAAAAATTGTTACTGGTTTGCAATTGTTACAAGCTGGTGTTATAGACACAGAAACGTTACAAGATAATATTGATGGTCTTGATAATATAGCTAAAGTACAAGAACGTATTAGAAAAAATAAAGCTGAAAATGTTTTATTTGAATCTGTATTAGCTAGGTCAGCTCAAGGTGATATGGCTGCAACTATGGCTGTTATAGCTATTTATGAATATCCAGGTGAAATGACAGATATACTTAAGATGTTTTACACACCACAAGAACCACAATTACCACCTGCAGAGCAAGCAGTAATAGAACAACAAATGATGCAAGAACAAGCAGGCCCACCAAGCGTAGCTCAAGCTTTAGGCGGTGGTATGTAATGGATATGGAAGATACAGAACTTAATTTTTGGAATATAATCGAAAGCAATTTTGGTATTGTTGATGAAATGGATGAAGAAGAAGTTAACTTGTTTGACCCTTTTAGAAACCAAGCATTTACAATTATCAATCCTGCTCCAGGAATAATAATAATGATAAAGGATGATTACTATGGCTAAAAAAAGAGGTAGAGGTGGATACAGAAAGCCATCACAACCAGCTGCTGTTAGTGGTCCAGGTGCATTAAGTCAGAGAACTGATGGGAAACAACCAGAAGTTAGAATACCTGATATGCCATATGGACAACAAACACAATTACTTGCACAACAAGCTGCTGCTCCATTAGGAGATTCAGGAGGAGCTAATGCTCCATTTCCAATGGACCAACCAGCAAGACCTAATGTTTTTGCTCCAACAGAAAGACCACAAGAACCTATTAGTCAAGGAGCTGCTTTCGGACCAGGAACTGGACCTGTTGACCAATTAGAAGATGAAACCGATATTATTCTTGCAGCTTTGTATTCTGTTAACCCACACCCAGTTATAGCGGAGTTAATAAATACTAGGAGCGTTTAATGGGTTTCCTTTTTCAAGACCCTTTTATGGAAAGGGATGCATTATTTGCAATAGAATCCTTAAATAAACAATATAAAGTCTGGCAACAAATATTTAAAACTCCTGAAGGAGAAGCTATAGCAGATAACTTAATTGATACTACAACTGCTTATCCAGCATTACCTAAAACGTTAGCTAAAGAAATTGCTTTTACTGTACCTAATGCAGCACAAAACGAAGCTGTACAAGATATTGTAGAAGAAGTTTCTTTATCTAATGTTCAAGAACAATCAGAGTTATGGGATAAATTAACTGAAGACCATTATAAAAATGGTGGTGATTTTGAAAATAATATGCATATTAAACCAATTGATTTTTGGACTATGGGATTATCACAAGGTGGAGCTAAACCAGGAGATATACAATATGGTGTTTGGGCTGCACAAGCTTATGATGCTTTATGGCAAAACTTTGGTTTAAGAGGTAAATGGGCTGGTGGATTAGGTGGATTTGTACCTGCACTATGGGGAGGAATGCCTGTAGGTAGGTCACAAGCTTATCTAAGAGATTTAATACTTTATGACAAAAAGATTAAAGATGGTGCTACAAAACAAGAAGCACAAGACGCATTAGCAATTGATGTAAGTTTTACACAAGTATCTGGTATAGGTGAAAAACTAGATATAAAAGGAACACTTAACAAGTATGTTGATATGTTTAAAGAAGCTCACAAAATGGGTGGCGAAACTGTATTTAGAGCTATGTGGAAAGAAATGTACGCAGGTAATCCTATTAACTTTAATAGGGACCACTGGATGCGTATGGAGACATTAAAACCAGAAAATGACCCAAGATATCAAGAATTAATTACTGAATATGGTTATTCAGAACAACAAGCTAAAGATTTATTTTATAGCAAAGTAGGTAGACCATTAAAAGCTTATGATGAAAATGGTGAACAACATTATACAAGTTTAGATAATCCTACAAGAATACATTTTTTTGCAGGTAGAAAATCTTCTGGTTTAACTGCTTCATTTACTTCAAATACAAAATATGGAAAAGGTGGTTGGGCATTTCAACAAAAATCTGTATATGACAATGAAGACCAACAAAGAATATTATTTTCTCCTGGAAGGTATCAAGCTTCTTTATTTACTAAACCAGGTTCAGGTGCATATAACTTTTTATCTGGAAGCATAGACTTTGGTGCAATGGCTATTGAGGAATATTTTGGTGCTAAAGGTATAGGACAAATAGGAAAAGCATTTAGAAACTTAAGACAAATTAATCCTTTATTAGATAAATCAACAAAAATAATTGATATTAATAGAGCAGGTAAAGTTTCAAATAACTCACCACTAGATGATTCAAAACAAATACTTGATGATATAGGACCAAAAATAGACGGTACTAAACCTGGTGATACTGCTGAAGATGTTCTTGACCATGTAGGAATATGGAAAGGTTATAGAAACAAAAGAAAAGCTAGTCAAGTTGAAAGAACTGTTAAGAAAAAATATTTAGCTAATAATGTAATGCCTAAAATATTTAGAGAAACTAAAGATGAAATGCTTAACAGGCCTTTTATGATTGAAAGAATTTATAAACCTTTAGTTGATGAAGTTGCAAAAAATGCAGATACAGCAAGAACATTAATGGATACAAATCCTGTTTATAAAAATTTACAACCGAGTACAAGACAAAAATTAATTCGTGTTGCACAAAATAAAGGTGTTGATGGAGTTAAAGATACATTTGGTAAATTAATAGATGAAGGTGTTTATGTAGGAGGTAAAATACCAAGAGATTATTTACCTAACAAAATGTTACCTAAAGGTGCTTCATTTTTAACAAATAAAATATTAATTGAAAATGCATACAAAGCTAAAAAATTAGGTAATTTACCAGACCCAACAGTAATGCAAAGAGTTGCTAAAAAAACTTATTCTGTATTAGGTAAAGAAGATGCTGCATTTAGAAGTATTGGTGGATATTTAGGAAGTGCATTAAGAATACCAGCTAGAGTAACTACAAGAACATTAGGAGCAGGACTTGCTGGATTAAAAGCATTACCTGGCGCTCCTATTAAAGCTATAGGTGCTGTTAGAACATTTACTAAAGGGCAAGGATTTGCAAAGCCACAAATAAAATTAGTAAGGCCTAAATCTACAGATGAACTTATTATAGGTCCTCAATCAATACAAACAGAAACAAAACTTATAAAAGAAAGATTACAAGAAGCATTAAACAAAATAGGTATTACTGATGTTAAGTCAGGTCCAGAATTTGAAAGATATTTAGGTTTTTCATCTGCTTTTTATAATAACTCAGACCCATACTTTAGAAGTTTAATGAGTGCAGTACCAGATTTTGGAATTAAAGGTTTAAATAAAAATGCAGCTTATGACCAATTAGTTTCACATTTACAAACAGTTGGTTATTCAATAGATGAAATGGCAAAAATAACAAAAGAATTTTGGAAAATAGATTTTAGAAAAAAACGACAAGTTTCTAAATTTATGTTTGACCAAAACGTAAGAGATGTAAATAGAGTAAGAGTATTAGGTGGACAATGGCAACCAGTTATGAGAGCTTTTGCAAAAATGTACAATACTACAATGGAACAAGCTACTGCATACTTTGTAGCTGGTTATGCAGATGAAGCTATATCTATGCCTCATATAGGAAATAAATATACCAAAACTGAAAGAATGATTTGGCAAGATTATAAAGGTGAGACATACGGTATTGATATAGGTTCAGCTCATTTGTTTTCTGAATTTGCAGATAATATACAACCATTTATAGATTACAGATTAATTAGACGTGCATATGGTAATGCTTGGAATGAATTAGAAAATGCTGACAGTATGTTTAAAGCTTCAACAGAAAATCTTAAAAATATTGGAAGGTGGATAAAATATAATTATCATTTTTATGATGACATAGATTCACCTAATCCATATGCAAATGGATATATAGGAACAAGTAAATTAAACGAAGATGCTTTTACATTGCTTGCTGATTTTTATACAAGAAAATTATTTAAACCATTTGTACTTTTAAGAGGTGCTTTCTTTACAAGGGTATTTATGGAAGAACAAATGCGTGTAGTTGCTGCAGGCCTTGATGGATTTTTTAACCATCCTATACATTATATTCAATGGGTTACTTCAGGTAAAAAAGCTAGAAATTTAGCTAGAGAATCAGCTCAAATAGATGAAGTATTTAAATCTGGAAAATTAAAAAAATGGTTAGATGAAGGATTAACTAAAGAACAAGCTTATATGAAATGGGCAGATGAAAATGTTGATGCTATAAGGTTAATGGATAGTTATGAATATTTAGAAGCTACACAAAAAACATTTAATTTAGCTGGTATGCAAGGTAGAGAACAAAGAAGAATTAAAGGCATGAATTATATTATGCGTAAAAAAACTGATACTGATATTAAAAAGTATGTTGATGGAGTAAGAATGGAATTATTACAATTAAGAAATGATTTAATATCTAGGAAAGTAGCACAATTCGGTTATGGTTCTGATGAATTAACTGCTTGGATATTTTCTAAAGAAGGTGCTGCAGCTAGACGAGATTTAGCTGATTGGGGTGGTGGAAGATGGAAAGGAATTACTAATAATCCAAAAGTAATTGACCAATACTTACAATCTGTTGAAGCACGTATAAGACTTAAAACAGGTGGAAAAGTTGAAGAAGGTGTTCATTATGTAAAAATAACTAAAGGTGGTGGAGGAGATTTACCTGATACAAAATATAGATTTAATATAAATGCATCATCTGATAATTTAGGTAATCAAGATTTAAGAAGATTTATTTATGAAGGAAAATTACTTGATAATGTAAAAGGTAAAGATGTTAGTTTTAAAGCACCTGGTTTAACTAAAAGAGAATTAGAAAAATTTTCAGATATATTACAAGAATCTTATATTACAAAAGGACAAAAAAGAAAAGGTTTAGATTTAGATTTAGGTTATGTAAAAGCTATTGATGATAGTGCAGATAATCAAACTAAAATAGGCCAAGCTTGGGATGCATTTGTTGATACAGCATTTAATACATTAATGACTAAACCAATAGCTTATTTAAATAGAGCAACAGTATTTAAACAATATCGTTATATGTATATAACAGACAACTGGGCAAACTTTAATAAAGACGCAAGAAAAAGATTTATTAAAGAAGCTGAAACATTAAACATTCCTAAAGCTGTTATTGATGAAATGAAAGAATTAAATAAAACTATGCCTGTTGCTAAAGGTGCTATGACTTATGAAATAGCTAATAATACATCAAAAGCATTTGGATTAGCTGGTACTAAAGATTTATTGTATGATGCATCTAAACGACATCTTATATCTGATATAACAAGAAACATATTCCCATTCCCTGAAATTTGGTTTGAGGTTGCAACTACATGGGGCAAGTTACTATCAAACAAACCATACATGATGAGACAAGCACAAGTAGCTGTTAGGGGTGGTGAGACATTTAAGATTGGCGGATATGGTACTGAAGGTTGGATTACAAATAATCCACAACCTGGTAGAGAAAATGAAAAGATGTTTGTGTATCCATTTGCTCCATTCCTATCAAGATTAGTTTATGGTAAAGAAACATATACAGATGAAAATGGACAAACACGTAAAGTAGATATAGCTGCTAAAGCATATTTATCTGGTATTAACTTGTTAGGTCAAGGTTTTGTACCAGGCCCTAACCCAGCTGTAGGATTTGCTTTAGACAAACTTATACCTATTGAAGGTTGGGAACCAGAAATGAAAGAATTTTTATTTGGTGGTTTCTTACCTCCAGAAACTATAAGAGAAATTCTTCCATTATCTCCTTGGTTAAAGAAATTTTGGGCATATGTAGGGCCAGATGCAAATGATGATATCAATATAGAAAAAAGTGAGTTTGCTCAAATGAGAGCTGCTGCAACTATATCTATATTTAGATATGGTTCTGTTATTGGCGAACCAAGAAGATTGTATGATGCTGGCAAAATGGATAAATATTTAACTAAAGTAGATAAAGATTGGGAACTATTAGCAGATGCTGAAGAGTATTCTCAAGAATATTATCAATTTTTAAGAGTACTTGATGAAGCATATTTAGAATATTCTAAAGGCAAAGCTAAAAATTTATTTGCTGTACAAGCATTAGCACAATTTATATTACCTACAGGATTTACTCCTACTTACTACATAGAAGATAAACAAGGAACTATGTGGAATGCACAGGTGTTAGCAGATGAATATAGAAATATATTAAGAGATAATGATGGTAATGATGCTGAAGCTGCTATGCAGTTTTTAGAAACATATGGTATGGAGCATGGATATTTAACTGCACCAGCTAAAGTATCAGATACTGGTAGACAAAACTATACACAAAAATCATTAAAGTGGAGATATGATAATAGAGAAGTATTAAAAGAAGCAGAATTATCTGCATTCTTAATATTGCCTGATAATCCAGCTGGAGAAAGAGCTTCTTGGGATTTACAACCTGATAAAACACAATTAACACCTGACCAGTTTAGAAGAAAAGTTAATGACACATTAGGTTACTTTGCATATACAAATTATAAAAATATGATTGACGCAGCAGATTTACCTACATTACAAGCAACTATGCTTAAAAGACAATTTAGAAATAACTTAATACTTGCTAAAGAAGGTTTCCAAGAAGATGATTGGGGATTACCTGGTTCTGTAAGTATTAAAGATATATTTAATGAAATGAAAAGAGTATGGCCTGGTAATGAATTAATTATGGAACAAGAAACAGGCAAAGGCTTTGTTGCAATGTTAGAACAATGGGAAGAATTTGAAAAATACTCAATGCAAATATCACCTAGTAAAACTAAAACTTGGTGGTTAGAATCAGAGAAGCCAGAAGCTAGATTTATGCGAATACTTATGAATCAAATAGCACAGGACATTATAGCAGAATATCCTGATTTTTGGCATGTATGGACAAGTCTTATGCTAAAGTTTTATAGAGACGATAAAGAATTATTAGAAGATATGTTTGATGAGGATTAATGGTAGATTATAGCTTAAGTTCAGATAATGTAGATAAAGCTACTTTAGATGAACTAGATGATTTGGTTAAAAAGTATGCAGGTTTATTAGGAATAGACGCATCATCTGGTGTACAATTTTTACAAATTTTAAGTGACAAGAATTTTAATGATGGTGGTTTAAATAAATATAATTTAACCGAAACAAATATTAAAGAACTTCAAGATGCAATTGATGGTAATAAAGAAGCCGCTTATATAGATTTATTATTAAAAAATATATTTAACTCAAGAAAACAACCAGAAAATTTTAATACACCAGACAAATCTGGAGCAGAAATGTTGTATGGTTTATTTGCAGCTGGTAATACTTTAGAAGAATCGTTATCTATTATGGGTATTGGTGATGATTTAGATAGAGAATATGATTCTAAAGCTGGTAGAAAAGTTCCTGTTTATGAAAATGGTAAACCTAAATTTGAAAATGGAACTCCTGTTTATAAATCATTTACAACACATTTTTCTACAGACTTTCATTATTTTATGAACTCATTAACAGATTCTGGAGAGATTGAACAATTTCAAAAATATTTAATTGAAAATAAAGTTGTACCTCCAAGTACTTTTTTAGGAACTGAAGGTCAATATAGTTCTGCATTAGAAGCTGCAGTAGTTTCTATTATGACTTACATAGACCAAGAACATTATATTGCAGAAGGTACTGAACAGTGGAATCAAATTATGAATGATGACCCAGTATTTTTTACTAGCTCACAAGCATCAGATTACACAATAGACGCTCAAGGAATGCCTGTAGCTACTGAAGAAGGACTTAGAAAAACTCAAGACCTTAAATTATTTAACTGGGGTATTCAAGAAATATCTAAAGATTATGAAAAGTTTGCAGCTTACGAAGAACAAATGGCTGATGAAGCACTTATTAATCAATTAAAATCACAATATCAAGTAATGACTCCATTACAAAGAGAAGACGAAGTTGAGTCTTGGTTTCAACAAAAACTTGGTAGAAAAGGTTCTAAAAGAGAAATTGAAGAATGGGCTAATAATATAGCTCTTAATTATTCAAGTGTATTTAAAAAGCTAGTTAAAGATGTACAAGGATTACAAGCAGATATGGGATTAAGAGATTGGGAAACAGCTTATCTTGCTTCATTTGGTAACGAAGAAGATACAGAAATGAAAAAGAAAACATTTAATGATATGACTGATATATCTGCACAATTAGCACAAGAAGACCCATTATTACAAGCTGAAGATAGATTTGATGATATATATGCTGAACAAATGGAATCATATGAAATTGGTAAAAAATCTATACAAGAAGATGCAGATATACTTAGGATGATTTATGGATAATAGAGAAAAATTAAGGCAAGAATTTTTAGAAAATTTAAAAGAATTACAAGAACAAAATGATATTCCACAACAAGAAATAGATAGAGTCATATTAGATTATGATGGTGTTGCTGAATTTTTAGAAGATGAAGGAGCATTAAAAAGATACGGTGGTCAATTAGTAGATATGACAGCATATCGTGCTGGTGCAATTCCTTCTAGTCCTTATGATGATAATAACGTAATACCTTCAGTTACTGATGAAGAAATAGAAATGGCTACTAAAGATTTTCAAAATGAAGAAACTTCTAAAGCAGATACAAATTTTATTGAAACTGAAGATGGAATTAGAGTAGAAGGAGAATTAGTAGATGAAATAAGTCCTTTAGATAAAGAATTTCAAGGAATAATGAATAACGAATTAAATACACATTGGTGGCGTTGGGAAGATTCTTGGGATGATGAAGCTAAAGATTATATGGAACGCTATACAACTGGTGATTTAACTGAACAAGAAATGCAAGAATTAATGGACGACCAAGAAAGAAGTGCAGATATAGATAATAAAATAGCAGATGCTCGACAGCAATATGAAGCTGAATTAGAACAAACTGCTAATTCTGCTGGTATTACAGATACTAAAGCTTTTAAAACATTAGTACAAGCAGGTACAAAAATACTACAAGCTATTGATGAAGAATTACTATATTCACCATTATTGCTCGCAGAGAAGGGTTTAAAGAAATTAGGCCTAGGACTAGCAGGAACAGCAGTAGGTGGCCTTACAAGGGCTGCATTGGTCTATGAGGACTTTTTATTTAAGGCCAACGTAGGTTTAGCTGCATTAGCACACGGAAGTTTAGCTGCTCAAGGTACTGCATCAAGATTACCTACTGATATTGCAAATGGTATAGCAGGTTTATATGGTGCTGGTATGCCTCAAGAAATAATTCCACAAGCAGAAGGTGGTATGTCTAAAGAAGAACAAGCTAAAAGACATCAAACATATTTTGCTAATCAAATGTATCAATACTCAAGAATGTCTCCATCATTTAGATTATTTACTGATGTAATAGGCCCTAAGACTGGTATATCTGACCCAATACAAGGTTGGCAAAAATTTGGTAAAATGTTAGGTGGTGATAGCTAATGTCTGATTATGATTTAAAACTTGATGAAGGTTCTTATTTAGTTTATGTAGAAGAAACTGGTGAATTGTTTATTGCTTATGATGATGGTAACTATTCATTATTGTTTGAAACAGATAATAGTTTAGCTAGTTTAACTTATTTTAATGAAATAACAGAACCTACAACTAGGGAAATTGAAGCAGGTATTGAAGTTACAGCTACTCCTAATAAAGAATTACAAGAAAAATCTTATATACAACAATTAGCAAATAAAGGTTTAGCTATGATTATTGATACTAAAGAAAATTTTTATACTGCAAAAGGTATAGGAGATTTACAACCATTTGTATTTGTTGATTATGATTATTCACAATTAAATTTAGCTATTGATTCTCATGGTTCTAAAGCAATATCAAGGTTTGTTAAAAAATTAGAAGATAAAGCAAATAATGCACCTTGGTGGAAAGATGCTGCTTATAGAAATGAAGCTGCACAATGGTATAAAAAATACGGTGCAACAGGATATCAATTATGGTTAGACACTACACATGACAAATGGTTAGAAGATAATGGATATGACCCTAGAACATATAAAGCTTGGAAAGAATATTCCAAATCTGAAACTAAATGGAATGATAAATTATCAAGTTACAAAACTCAATTAGAAGAATATGTTGGTGTTAAAGGTGGTGAATTATCTGACGAAGCTTTAGAATATGCTGCTAATGAATGGGCTTGGGGTAGATGGGATGCTGCAAAAGCTAGACGACAAGTACTTAAAGCAGTTGACCCTGGAGAAGAAGGTGATTTAGATGCTGGATTTATGTCATTTCTTGATGGTACTGAAGTTACAGAAACAACATTAAAAGAATCAGAAGTACAAGAAGATTTAGATACTTATTTACCATCAGACTTACATAGTACATATAACGTTAAAGAAATAGCACAAAAATATAGAAATGACCCATCTTATAGAATGAGTTTTATTGAAGGTTTAAAAGAAGATAGATATGCACAATATCCAATGTATGATAAAAATTTAGCTTGGAACAGAATAGTTGCAGGTAAAAAATCTATGGCTTCACAAGTTTGGGGAATAGATATATCAAACATTAAAGATAATGATGCAGGTGTTATTCAATTATTAATGGATAATGACCCAAGTACAGCAATGCAAACATTAAGACAAATAGGTTTAGATAGAGGATATGCAAAAACAATGGGAGATTTTGCAAATGCTTTAGCCTCAAGTTATGGTACAGGTGTTGTAAGGTCAGCAGGATTTAGGGAGTAATATGGCTAATCCAATAATTTCAGGTAGTAATAATCAAGTAACAATATATAAAGGTCAATCTGTATCTACTGCACAAGAAGGTGTTAGG
>CENW01107414.1_pt1 | contig 13537 bp, 12 predicted proteins | sample 530241 | NCBI WGS metagenome assembly CENW01 (sample SAMEA2619818, study PRJEB7988) | marine metagenome | isolation source: saline water (ENVO:00002010), including | reverse complement strand
GACATTGCCCAAACCGCACAAGAAATAGCCATTAAAAGAGGAACATCCCTTCTAACTATTCTGCTTTTTACCTTTAAAGTAGTTATAAGTGAACTTATCCCTAGAACGACAAGGACATTAAAAATATTGCTGCCTATTACATTGCTTACAGCAAGCGAATCACTACCTTTTAGAACTGAATTTAAACTTACTAATAGTTCAGGAGAGCTTGTTCCCAGAGAAACAACTGTTAAACCAATTATTATTTGTGGAATTCCTAAAATCAAAGATAGTTTTATGGCTCCTTGAATAAAGATTTCGCCTCCCGCAAAAAGTAAAATAATACCTATTATTATTTCTATAACTGGCAAAATAAAGTCACTCATATTAGCTTAATTATTTAAATAATTGAATCTTTAAAAATTAATTAATAACTATCCTCGAATATCTATAAATTATTGTCAAATTTTATTTACTGTTAAAATTAATTAAATAGAAAAAATTTTGAAGACATTTACAATTATAAAACCTGATGATTGGCACCTACATTTGAGAGAGGGGCCTATTTTAAAAAATATCGTTAAGTATTCATCAAAGTATTTTGGGAGAGCAATAATAATGCCCAATACTAAAGACCCTATTACATCAATAAATAGAGCAATAAAATACAAAAAATCAATTTTAGAAGCGTTACCTGAAAACTCTAAATTTCAACCCTTATTAACAATTTATCTTAGTGATGAGACCAATAAAGATGAATTAATTAAAGGTTTCAAAAATAATGTTTTTTTCGCCGCAAAGCTATATCCCGCTAATGCAACAACAAATTCTAAGTATGGAGTAAAAAAAATAAAAAATCTTTATAAAATTTTTGAATCGATGCAGGATTGTGGAATGCCACTATTGATTCATGGAGAGGTAACTGATCCTAAAGTAGATATATTTGATAGAGAAGAAGTTTTCATTGATAGAGAGCTTTTACCTTTAGTAGAAAGATTTCCAAAATTAAAAATTGTTTTAGAGCATATAACTACATCATATGCAGTTGATTTCGTTCAAGAAAATAATATTGGTGCAACTATTACTCCTCATCATTTACATATCAATAGGAATGCCATGTTTTTTGGAGGATTAAATAGTGATTTTTATTGCTTGCCAGTTGCTAAAAGGGAGAACAATAGAGTTGCACTTAGGAGAGCTGCAACTAGCGGGAAAGAATGTTTTTTCTTGGGAACTGATTCAGCTCCACATCTAAGAGAATGGAAAGCCTTTTGTGGTTGTGCGGGTATTTTTAATGCTCCTGTTGCATTGGAGAGTTATTTAACAGTATTTGAGGAAGAAAATGCAATTGATAAGTTTGAGAAGTTTGCAAGCTTTAATGGCCCTCGATTTTATAATTTACCAGTTAACAAAGAAAAAATAAGATTAGCCTCTGGACTAAACAAAATTGAAGAATTTATTCATGTTGTTGAAGATAAGAATGTTATTGGAAAAATAAAGCCATTTCATGCAGGGGAAACTTTGAATTGGATAGTAGAAAGTTTACCTTTTTAATTATTGGGAATTCTCAAAAAATAAAGTTTAATTTTTACCTTTAAAATGGAATAATCTTATTTGAGGAAAGAACTTATTAAAATTTCAGAATGCGCTTTTAATCAAAAATTAAAAGAGTTTTTATCTTGAAATTAAGTAGTTGATTAATGGTTACAAGATTTTTGGATACAAATATGATATATGATTAATATATGAAAGAAAAACCAAAAGTTTATATAGGAATGTCTATTGATATTCTTCATCATGGTCATATCAATATTATTGAAAAAGCTAGTGAATACGGAAATGTAATAGTTGGATTGTTGAGTGATAAAGCTATTTCTACTGGTAAAAGAGTTCCATTACTTACTTTTGAACAAAGAAAAAAAATAGTTGAAAATTTGAGACATGTTTCCGAAATAGTAGTCCAAGATGAATGGGATTATTCTAAAAATATTATTAAATATAGACCTGATTACATGATACATGGTGATGATTGGCTCTCAGGTCCATTAGTTCCATACCGCGAGTTGGCAATTAAAGCTTTAGAAACTTATGGTGGGAAATTAATTGAGATTCCATATACTAAGGGAATTTCCTCATCAAAATTATTGCAAAATATCAGAAAAGTTGGAACTACTCCAGACTCAAGAAGATCAAACCTCAAAAGATTGCTCGCAGCAAAAGATATAGTAAGAATTATTGAAAGCCATAGTCCTCTTTCTGCATTAATTGCTGAAAGAGTAAGCGTAAATGTAAATAATGAATTTAAGGAATTTGATGGGTTTTGGTCAAGTTCTCTAACTGACTCAACTCACATGGGTAAACCAGATATAGAAGCATTAGATATTTCAAAAAGATTAGAAAATATTAATAATATTTTTGATGTAACAACAAAGCCTCTAATTATAGATGCAGATACGGGAGGTAAAATTGAACATTTTAATTTAAATATAAGGTCTATAGAAAGATTAGGAATATCAGCTGTAATCATTGAGGATAAAAAAGGGTTAAAGAAAAATTCTCTTTTAGGAAATGATGTTGAACAAACTCAGGAGAATATTGATTCATTTAGTGAGAAAATTTTCGCTGCAAAGCAAAATGTTATTTCGGACGATTTTATGATTATTGCTAGAGTAGAAAGCCTGATCCTTGATAAAGGTGTTAATGATGCTATTGAAAGGAGTATTGCTTATGTAAAAGCAGGGGCTGATGGAATAATGATCCACAGCAGAAAAAAATTACCTGATGAAGTTTTTTATTTTTCTAAAGAATTTCGTAAAGTATTCCCTTATGTACCATTAGTGGTTGTGCCTACAAGTTTTAATAAAGTTACTGAAAATGAACTAGCCCAAAATGGATTCAATATTGTAATTTATGCAAATCATTTATTAAGGGCAGCTTATCCATCCATGAAAAAAGTTGCTGAAAAAATACTTATTGATTCATGTTCTTTTGGCGTCGATAAAGATATTATTAGTATTTCTGAGATACTTGATTTAATACCAGGCACTAGCTAAATGATTGAACTTAATATTTTTTTAAAAGCATTGAAAAATGAAAATGTTAATTTTGTCACAGGAGTGCCAGATAGTCTTCTAAAGGATATTTGTGGTTTCATGAGTGATAACTTGCCTCCTGAGCAGCACATTATTGCCACAAATGAGGGATCTGCAATTGGTTTGGCTATAGGAAATTACTTGGCTACTAAATTCGTTCCTTTGGTTTATTTACAAAATTCTGGTTTAGGAAACATAATCAACCCTCTCGTTTCATTAGCTGATCCTTCTGTTTACGGAATTCCAATGCTTTTGATGATTGGATGGAGAGGAGAAATAAATGAAAATAAACAGATTAATGATGAACCCCAACATAAAAAGCAAGGTAAAATCACATTAGATCAACTTGAGTTATTAAATATACCCTATGTAATACTAAATAAAGATTCCCAGAATATAAATCAAATTATCAACAAATGCGTAAGATCTTCTAGATCTAGGCAAGGCCCGGTGGCTATTGTTGTAAAAAAAAATAGTTTTCAAAAGTATAAAAATTTTTATAGTAAAAGCAAAAAGCAAATTGATTTACCTTCTAGAAAAAAAGTGTTGGAAATTATTGTAAAAAATATTCCAAGATCCTTCCCAATAGTCTCTACCACTGGAGTTGCCTCAAGAGAATTATATGAAATTAGAACAGAATTAGGCATTAAAGATCAATCTGATTTTCTTACTATTGGAGGTATGGGTCATGCAAGTCAAATAGCTTCAGGAATAGCGATTGCAAATATTAAAAGAAAAATATTTTGTATAGATGGAGATGGTTCAGCATTGATGCATATGGGTGCTTTTGCAATAAATTCTGAACAAAATAATCTAATTCATATATTAATAAATAATGGAGTTCATGATTCTGTTGGTGCTCAACCAACTCAGGGCCAGAAATTAAATTTTTCGGAAATAGCAAAAGTATTTGGCTACAAATATTCTTATAAGGTTAAAAATATAGATGAGGTTTCTAAATTGTTAAATAAAATTATAAATAATGATGGGAGTACTTTTGTTGAGATAATTTGCAAACCTGGATTTAGCAATAATCTTGGAAGGCCGTCTAAAAATCTAGAAAAAAGTAAAATTGATTTTATGTATTTTTTATCAAAATAGGAAACTAGTTATTAAATAATGTTTTTAATTAAAATATAGAATTAAAATCTTAATAAAAAAATTTCTTTTTTATTTGAAAAATTTGTTTGATTTTTTTCTAAAAGTTATATTAGAGTTTAAAGTATAAAGATTAATTTATGAGTGATAATTATATTCTACCGAATAATATTTCTGATTTTATAAAACTCAGAAATGATGAGAAAATTCTATTTACTGCAGGTCCAGCAAGCTTAAGTAAGGAGAATATATTGGGATTAAGGGCTTGTTTCGGAAGAGACGATCAAGACTATTCAAGAATAGAAAATTATGTAATGAATAAACTTAGGCATATTAGTGGCCAAGAAAATATTGTTAGATTGCAGGGCTCGGCCTCTTTAGCATTAGAAATTATTAGCTTAAATTTTTTATACGGAAAAGTTCTAGTTGTTTCTACTGGTTTTTATTCAAATAGATTACTAAGATTGGCAAAAGATGCAAAATTAATAAGTAAAGAAATAGAAGAAATCATAGTTGTAGAATATAAGGATTTAGAAAATATTAATGGTCGCTATGATTGGATTATCTCTTGCTATACCGAAACAAGTAAAGGTTTTAAAATATCACTAAAATTGCTTAGGAAAAAGGCAAATCAATTAAGTAGTAAAATTATGTTAGATGCTACAGCTTCTATTGGCTTGGAGCCTGACCATAATCTGGCAGATGTAATTGGTTTTAGTTCTTGCAAAGGTTTATTTGGTCTTACTGGCGCTGCTTTCATAGCATATAAATGTGAAAATAAAGTTAATGTAAATTCTTTTTATCTGAATTTAAATTCTCATATTGAAAAGAAAATGACTGGCCCTTATCACTCTATTTGCTCTCTTTACGAAACCTTAAAAAAACATAATGAGCTTAAAGAATCTGTCAAAATTAACAAAAAAAGATTTTGCGAAAAATTTAGGCAGTATTTAAATATTCCAGATGTTAATCAACCTTTAATTTGTACACAAACAAAAATTAAGATTAGATCAAAATTAGATAAAGCAGTTCTTTATAATTCACGGGCGATAAATGAAGGTAGTATTATTTGTCATCTCGGTGAAGTTCATTTAGCGAGAGAATCTAAAGGGGAAATAATTAAATCTCTTGAAATACATAATTAAATTATGGCAACATTTTTATAATTTTATTCAAAAAAATTCAAAAATATAAAAATTATTTTTGAAAGATATTGTTTGTTAATTTAGAAACTTTTTATTGATTTTGCATAAAAATTTTAAATGCTTTTTCCCTTAACTTTGTACTTGAAATTCCTTTTGTTCTTGGCATTATTACTAATTTATTTTGGGATATTTGATTGGAGTTGTCATCTCCATGAACTAAAAGATCTATTTTATGAAGGTCTAAAAAATCATCGTTAATCAGCCAATTAGATGGAATCACTTCATCAACATATTTGATTGATAACAATATTTCACTTCTTTCATTAAAGTTAAGTTCAGGAATATATCCTTTCTTTTTTAATATTTCTTCGTCAGTTGTTAAAGCGATGATTACTTTACCATAATTTTTTGCATTTTTTAAAAGTCTAATATGTCCATGATGTATGAGAGTTGCTGACATATCAACTAATACCCTTTTTTCGATGCCCATTAGTTATTTACGCCATAATTTGATAATATTAAATTTAACAATTTTTGAAAAATACAACAAATTTTTTTTAATCTAGAACTTTATTTTCAATTTAAAATTTTTAAAATAATACTTAAACTTAATCGAGAAAAATTTGTTATTCGTATTTACAATTTAGTTAAAGTGATTATTCTATGTCGATTTTAATTACTGGTGGAACAGGATCATTTGGTAAAACAATGCTAAAGCACCTTTTATCAAATACAGATCAGGAGATTCGCATTCTTAGCAGGGACGAGGAGAAGCAATGTTCATTGCGTAACGAAATAGGAAGCAGGAGAGTAAAGTTTTTTATTGGAGATGTAAGAAATATTGATAGCGTAGAAAAAGCAGTAAGAGGTGTAAAAAAAATATTTCATGCGGCTGCATTAAAACAAGTACCTTCCTGTGAATTTTTCCCAATGGAGGCTGTAAGAACAAATATTATTGGCTCAGAAAACGTTATAAGAGCTGGAATATCTGAAGGTGTAAAAAGCATAGTATGTCTATCAACTGATAAAGCAGTATTCCCAATTAATACGATGGGTCTCTCAAAGTCTTTAATGGAAAAGTTAGCTCAAGCTGCTGCAAGGGAGATAGGAATTAATGCTAAAACAATTATTTCTTGTGTTCGATATGGGAACGTAATGTTCTCTAGAGGTTCAGTAATACCTTTATTTATTAGCCAAATAAAATCAGGTAAACCATTAACAGTAACTGATCCAAAAATGACGAGATTTTTAATGCCACTTAGAGATTCTATTGACTTGGTTAATTATGCTTTTAAGAATGCTAAGCAAGGTGATCTCTTTATAAACAAAGCCCCTGCTTCTACAATAAAAGATCTGGCAGATGCAATAAAAGAAATTTTAGAAGTACCTAATCATCCTATTGAAGTAATTGGATGGCGTCATGGAGAAAAACTTTTTGAAACTCTAGCTAGTGCTCAAGAATTGTCAAATTCAGAAGATAATGGCAAATATTTAAGAATTCGTATGGATACAAGAGAATTAAATTATCATCATTATTTTACAGAAAGTCCAAACGATATTATTAATACTAAAGACTACAATTCTCATAATGTTGGCTTAATGACAGTAGAGGAAATTAAGAATCTTCTCTTAAGTCTAGATGAAATTAAAAGGATTTTTGCTTAATAAATAAAGATAGTACTTAATGAAACTTTTTATAATTACAACTTCGAAAGGCTTAAGTAGTTAGCATAATCCACCTTGATTTTGTGCGGCTAATAACGAGTTTAATTTCTTAGGAAAGAAAAGTGAATCCAATATTGTTCTTCTAAAGCATTAAAAATTTTATTAATCTGAATCACTAATCAATTTAAGTATCATGTAATTAAAAAATTAAACATTCTATTCCTTTGTATTATTGCATTACAAATTCTTCAAAAAGAATAGTAAAATTGATAATCGGAACCGCAAAACTCTCTAATTCATGGGAAGGAATAAGAAAATTATCCAAATAATAAAAATTCACCTAAAAAAAATACCTTTAGCAATTAAAATAAATGCCTTTTTAAAAAGAAGATCTTTTAAATTAAATCAAAATAAACTTGAAAAATTTTATGAATACAAACAAATTCCTTTTTTAGATAGAAATTTAAAAAAAATATATGGGAATCAAACAAAACCAGTACGTCATGTTTTTTTGGTTGGAACTCTTGAAACACAAGACAGATCAGGAATGTTTCAGGCATTGGAAAAGATATTTGATGAGATTTCTTACTTTACAAAAAAAGATGGAAGTTATGGATTAGAAGAAAATCCTGATGGACGATATTTTGATAAAACAATAAGAGATAGAAATACTAAGCAATTAGAATTCCTTATAAAATCATCTATTAGAAAGCCAGATTTAATAATAGGTCAAATGATGGGGTTGAGTATTGATCCTAAACTTTTAAAGAAATTCCGCGAGTCTGGAATTATTGTTATAAACATCTCAGATAACGATATAGTGCCCATATACTGGAAATATGATAAAAAAAATAATTTACGTCTTGGTAGTATAGAGCTTGCTAAATCTGTAAATATAACTCTTTCTACTCATAGTGATAGGGTTGCTTGGTATCACAAAGAGGGTGCCAATGCAGCGCATATGAGCTTTGCTAGTGATATGAAAATATTCTCAGGTTCTATTGAGAGAGATATCCCAATTTCATTTATTGGCAGTAAATATGGTTACAGAGAAAATTTGATTGAGGCTATAAGAAAAGCAGGTCTTGAGATTGCGGTATATGGGAATGGATGGCCAAATGGCCCCTTAGGGGTTGTAGATTCAGCTAATATAAATTCACGCTCAAAAATTATTCTTGGTAGTGGATTGGTTGAACATATGTTAGATGTTTATACCCTAAAATTAAGAGATTTTGATGCTATGATGTCTGGTGCTTGTTACATCACACATCGAAACCCTGAACTTTTAAAATTTTTTGAAGAGGGCAAACACCTTTATTGTTATGAGGATCTTAGCGAATTAATTTATATCGTGAAAGCAGCTATTTCCAACCCAGAGAAAACTAGGGAAATAGGTTTAGAAGCACAGCGAAAAATGAGAAAGGAATTTACTTGGGAAAAAATGTTTAAAAGAAAGTTTGATGAAATAGGTCTCAAGTATTAGTTTTTTAGGAAATTTTTGACAAGAAAATTATCGCTTATTCTTTGGAAATTTTGTAATTCTAAAATTGTTGGAAAAAATATTATCTGCAAAGAAATTTTTTCAGTAAAGGAAATTTTGTGAAGTTTATATATCGTTTAATAGATACCTTCTGATACTACATTTTTTGAGAAGAATCCTTTATATTTTTCAATTTTTAGTTTTTAAAAGCATCCTCCATAAATGACCTTAAATTTTTTAATTATGCAAATTGAGAATTTAATTCCATGATTATTTTCTTAGGAAAATTATCCTTATTAGTTTTTTGCGAAAAAATGATTTAATATGAATTAAGTAAAAAATTGATTTGCTTATATATATTGAGATATAGAGATAATAAAATGCAAAAAATTAGATTTCTAAAAGCTGCTAAAGAAATTTCATGGATAACATTTGGTCAAGTACTTGTGGTTCTTGGAGGACTTGTTGGGGTAAGAATATTAACTAATTATCTAACTCCTACACAATATGGAGAATTATCATTGGGACTTTCCGTAGGCCTATTAATAAATGTAGTTTTTATTATCCCTATATCAAATGGGGCCAGCCGTTTTTTTTCATCTTCTAGATTAGAAGAAGATAGTGGAAATTACTTTAAAGCTTTATTTAATATTATTGTAAAAGTTTTTGTATTGATATTAATATTTTCTACTTTATTGATAATAATATTTTCTTCCATTGGTTTTCAAAAATGGATTGATCTTTTGATCGCTTCACTATGTTTTGGCTGTTTCTTTGGGTTGAACAACATGTCAAATAATATCCAAAATGCATCAAGGAAAAGACATATTGTTGCTATTCATAAAGGTCTTATGACATTCTTTAGATTTTTGTTTGCAATTTTATCAATTAAATTTTTTGGAAATACGACTCTCAACACAATGTATGGCCAAGCTGTTGGAATGTTTATTGTTTTTTTGTCGCAAATATTTTTTTTAAAAAAGCTTTTAAATGAATCAAATTCTCAAGCTATTCAAAATCAAATCACGAATTACTGGGAATCAAAAATAATCAAATATTCATGGCCTTTTGCTACATGGGGTATTCTAGGTTGGCTATTAAATTCTATTGATAGGTGGGCATTACTTTTCTTTTCCAGTGCTGAGACTGTAGGTTTATATGCTGCTATTTATCAAATTGGTTATTATCCTATTTCGATAATTGTGGGCTTGTTAACAAACTATATAGAACCTATTTATTATCAAAAAGCTGGAGATGGTGAAGATCCTGGTAAAATCCAAAATACATTTAGATTAGCAATGAAAATCAATCTCACATTAGTTGCATTATTGTTATTTATTGTTATTTTTGGATTTTATTTTCATGGAACAATATTTAGTATTTTTTTAGATCAAAAATATGGTTCTGTCTCGTATCTTTTAGGACCAATGATGCTCGTATCACTTTTAGACGGAAATACAGCTTTGATTTCAGCCGTTCTTCATACAAAAAAAGAAACAAAATCATTAATAGTTCCTAAATGTACAACTGGTTTAAGCGGAATTGTTTTAACATTAACCGGAGCATATTTTTATGACTTAAAAGGTATATTATTTGCATTTATGATTAATGCCATTTTTAAATTTATTTGGTTTTATTCCTTAACTAGAAAACAATATGAGAATCCCAAATTTAATTTATAAAAATATTGATATAATTTTTCTAAATATTAAAAAGTTTTGGAAATAAAAGTATCAGTTTTATTGTGTGTTTTTAATGGTCAGAAATCGCTTGCAAGAGCAATAGAAAGTATCCTTGAACAAGACTTCACGAACTTTGAATTTTTAATAATTAATGATGGAAGTACAGATAATACCGAAAATATAATTTATAGGTATCTACAAAAAGATTCAAGAATAAAATATTTCTTCAAAAAACATTCTGGATTAACAAATTCTTTAATTTATGGATTGCGAAAAGCATCAGGAGAATGGATAGCTAGGATAGATGATGATGATTTTTCCAAAAAAAATAGATTATCTAAACAATTAAAATTTGTAGAAAAAAATAGAAAAATTGTTTTACTAGGGTCAAACTTTTCTATTATTAAAGATCAAAGAATTACATATAGATCTAAACTCCCTTTAAGCCATAGTTTTCTGGTTGAAAATTTAAGGAAATCAAGAGGATTCTTCCCTCACTCTTCTGCATTTTTCTCAAGAAGAAAGGCAATTCAAGTCGGGGGATATAGATCATTTTTTATTAAATCTCAAGATCATGATTTATGGTTAAGACTTTCTGAAAATTATCAAATAGCATGTTGTAAAGAAAATCTTGTATCAATTTATAGTCATCGAGATAGGATAACAGAAAATTCAATAGGTTATCCGCAATATATTTATAAATTCGCAGCAATTTTTTCTTATTTCGCAAGACAAGAAAGAAATTATTGTCTAGAAAAAAAAATTAATAAAAATAACTTTATGAATCTTCTAGAAATTATAAATCAATATCTAGATGATAATAAGTATAGTGAAATTTTATCTCTCAAAGAAAAAATAAAGTTGCTTCTTCTCAAGAGAAATATTTTATTAATTTTAATTGAAATCCCTTTTTTGTTAATAAAAAATAGATATCTGATTATTTTGATTTTTAGAAATATATTTTTCAATAGAAACATAGCTTATGAAATTTTTCAAAAATATAAAAATATTCTCTGAAAATTCATAATTATTTTTTGAATTTCTATTTAAAGCGTTTTATTTTAAAATTTTAAATTTTTGAATCAATTAAAATCCCTTCTTAAATTTGGGATATTTGTCTAAATTTAATTTAGATAATATATTTAAAATTAGTCTTGTAATAAATTTTTGATTTCTGGATATAAATTATGAAGATATTAATACTTTTTTGCGATATGCTAAGAGCTAATAGACTTAAGACAGTTAATAAGGATATCCCTTATCAGAGCACTTTTGATAAGTGGATTAGGGATTTTGGAGGTTGTACGTATACAAACTGTTATACACCAGCTCCAGATACTCCAAGAAGCTTAGCCTGTTTTTATACAGGCCTCTATCCAAAACAAAATGGTTGTAAAACAAGATTAGAATGGCCTAAATATTATCAAAATTCAGAAAATCCTACTATTTTTAAATTACTGCATAATTCTAAATATGATACTTTTACAAATTTTTCTCCTAATGAATTAAAAACTGGAGTTTTAAATAATAATGACTTAGAGTTAATAACAAATTTTAAGTCATTTCAAGAATTTTATAACTCAAAAGTTATAGACAAAAGAGATAGAAATTCCTGTTATTTTTTAACACTTAATGATTATCATCAATGCGTAGAAGATTATTCATCTTTGAAAAGAGCAGATAAAAAGGGGCAAGAACAATTAATAGAATCTTTTGAGCTATTTTTTAAAAAATATGATAAGGATCTTTTTGATTATATATTTATTTTCTCTGATCATGGATGTGTCTTATCAGATGACTATTCAAGATTTAAGAAGAATTATTTTTTATTAGATGATAATAGGAGTCAGATATTTATGCACCTGAGGAAAAAAGGTGATAAAAGCGCGTGTAAAGATAATTCTTTAAGAACAGTAATGGATATTTACCCCTCTATTGCAGAAATTATTAATAGTCCGGCTCCTGAAAATCTAAATGGAATTTCTTTATTTGATAGTAATCCGCATAAATTTATTGTTGTTGAAGATGCTAGTAGTTTTAAACCTTGCTTAGGAATGTTTAACGATATTTGGAGATATAAGGAAAAGGATTTTTCGTACTATTTAAGTATTTATGATGGAGAAGAGCTTAAATATGAAAATAGTGAAAAAGCTATGAATTCGCAAAAAGTAAATATAAAAAAAATTACTGAAATTGTTTCTGAAGTTAGTTGTTCATATGAAGAAATTAGCAAAAGAAATGGCATATTAAAGAGCTATGCAGAACTTAAAAAAGAATATTCAATAATGTGTTTTTCTTCTGGAAAAAAAAGGAATAATTATTTAAAAATTTACTCATATAAGATCTTTTCATTATTTATAAAAGTCATACAAAAGCTTTATTTTAATATTTTTAAATTTTTCTAGTATTTTTGAATATCATTTTTAAAGTTGACGGTTCATTTAATAAATAAAACATAAATTCAATTATAAATAGTGAGGATCTGGTATCTGCACTGATGCCCATAAATATGAAAATTTAACATTTTTTGTAGATAATTTGCAGCTGGTTAGCTACTATTGAAAAGCGCAAATTCCTTTTGGGAGTGTGGCGGAATTGGTAGACGCGCCGGACTTAAAATCCGTCGAGCGCTTTAGCTCGTGGGGGTTCAAGTCCCCCCACTCCCATTTATAAATTTTTTATTTTTGTTTTTACAATAGTAAACAAAAATTGTTATGTTTTTAATAAAACTATAGGAATCAATGGAAAGTCTCTTTAATAATTCATTCGCAACTTTACTTGCTTATATAGTTGTTTTTTCTTTATATTTGTTAATTGTTCCTTTATTACTCTTTTATTGGATGAATAATAGATGGAACTTTATGGGGAAATTTGAAAGACTAGGAGTCTATGGATTAGTATTTCTTTTTTTCCCAGGTTTAATTTTATTTTCTCCATTTTTAAATCTCAGATTAAAAGGCGATAATAAAGGGTAAAAATTTGACTAAAGGTAGAGTTATACAGATTGGTTTTTTGATTTCTTTGTTGGGATTTTTAAGTTATAAGCTTTTGCCTCAATTTGGGATAAACACCTTTTCAGTGATTACTATTTCAAATTTCATATTGATTTTGATTGTAATTACGTGGGTATCATCTTATGTTTATAGAGTTGTTAATGGGAAAATGACTTTTATGGAACAAAGAAGACGTTATAGAAAAGAATATGAAAAAATTGTAAATGATAAGCTAGAAACTAAATTCAATTCCTTGTCAAAGGAAGAACAAGCAAAACTTATTGAAGATTTAGGAAAAAAAACATAACCCTAAAAGAATTTTCAAAAAACATTAAAAATTTGCATAAAAACAAATGTCAGATATAAAAAAAAGAACTTACTCAAAAATAGAGAAGAAGTTTTT
>CENW01106041.1_pt1 | contig 13667 bp, 7 predicted proteins | sample 530241 | NCBI WGS metagenome assembly CENW01 (sample SAMEA2619818, study PRJEB7988) | marine metagenome | isolation source: saline water (ENVO:00002010), including | reverse complement strand
GCGCTTTGGTGATAGTAACAGTTTCTGTCGCTGTTATACTCGTATCTTCTGTCTCCTGTATAGTCACAGTGAATACAAGCGCCCCGCCAGCAAAAGTAATCGGATTTGCACCGTCATTCGCAGCACTGTGTAGAGTTACAGAGTGAGGCTCAGAAGCAATTGTACTGAAACTTGTCTGAGCACTTTGGTCAGTTTGATCGAAACCTGCTCCATTCACCTTTATCTTCGGAGCTTCAAACCCAACTGTCTGGACTTTTAGAGTTATATTATCAAAGTCTGTTTTAACTGCTCCATCGCTTCCATACATGAGAGAGGAAACATTTGGAGTAGCAATTACAGCACGAAGATTATTAGCTAAAAGTTCATTTACTGTAATATACGGTTTTAGGGCATAGTTAGTGCCCGTCTTAAAACTGACCTCTCCTAGTAGGAAATCATTTGCAAAGTCTACTGCTAATTCATCGGCTGCAGCAGTAGTTCCTGAAGAAACTTGAGTACTGAAAGTTCTATCTAAGTAAAGAACGGTATCGCTCTCAATAAATGCAATTTTTGCTGCTTGTGTAGAGGAAAACTTTAAAATCCTTGTAATATCTAAACTTGTAAAAGTTGTGTTCGTACCCACTACTTTATTTGAATCAGCCGCAACTGCAACTGTGCCACTTAAGTTTGTCCAAATACTATTAGCATCTGCTATGAACTTATCTGCATCGTACCAGTAGTCAATATCTAGTGTATCATCTCTTCTCCAAGCGATAAGACGTATAGGATCATTAGACGCATGGTCAGCATTTGAGTAGTCATAAAATAGTTGTCCTGTTCTTGTATCGTTTTCATTTTTATAGCCTGGCCAGCTACCGCTTGCTAAAGCTGTAACAGTTTGACTAATAGAAGCGGCATTAGTAGAATTATTCGCTTTTACTGTTTCCGTGCCAGAATCACCTGCTCCAGCTTGAGCAGCTACTAAAGGACTGATTCTATAGGCGGATTTTTTAAAAAATACTTTACCAGACGTTCTATTCATGTCTAGTGGGCTAGATGAACTTCCTCCTCTTAGAATACCTCTAAATCTATCTCCTCCTCCAAAAATATCAACTATCTCTACATTTTGAGTTACAGGTTTAGACCTCTTATCAAAACCACTAACAGTTCTTACACTAACTTCGTATACCCCGTCTCTTAAGCCCGTAAATACTTTACTAAGACTTGTTCCCCCTCTTATAAATATCTCTTCAAACTCAAAATCAGTATTAAAGTTATGAGTTAAAGCAAAACCTTTTATATGATCATAAGAACTAGGAGCATCCCACTCTACACGAATTTCTTCTCCTTCTCTGTGACGAATTGGAACTCTTAAAATTCTAAGTTTGCTTGGCTCTGGAGGTGTGGTATCTGGTTCTGGAGGAAAAACAGGATCAACCACAGCTACTTTGAAAGTCTCTTCTATAGAATCAAACTTTTGATTATAGTGTTCTACAGCGGATATACCATAAATACCATTTTCCTCTTCAATAACACCCAGTACTTTATATTCTTTGGCAGAGCCTAAAGTTTTCGCTCCTGTTGAAGTTTGAATCTGTTTTATAGCCCATATCGCCTCCGTTAAATCACTTACTGCCTCCTCATTTAGTGCTGACGCTAATTGAAGGGTTGATTTACCGTCTACAGCCGCTGCAGGAACTTGTACAGATACTCCGCCAACTGTGGCGGTTCCGCTTAGGGTTCTTTCTTCCACTACAGTTGATGTATTTAGCAAAAGAGAAAGCGCATTATTAGAATCGTCCAGCGCATTACAAATTTTTAGATTCGTTTCCGCACTTGTATCACTACTAACTATAAGATTTGTTTGAGATCCCCCTGCCACTATTCTGGCTTGGGTTATTATATCTCCTCTTGAGTAAGAAACCCCTCCAATAGTTGCTGAGTCTTGATTTAAAACTGCGGCAACCTTTGGTATAACAACAGTAACACTATAAGTATGATCAGAAACAGGCAGCGATGCATCAATATCTCTGTCGAGAGTTAATTTTACTCCGCCACTCTCTGTGTATGAACTTACTCGACCACTAAAAGGTAGGTTAAAATCAGAGTCATCTGTTACATTTATTATATCACCTGGCGAAAGAAAAGAAGCATTTACTCCTGTCTTGAAAGATACTACTTCGGTCTGATTTATTGCTGTCCAAAGTTTCCATTTTGCGTATCTCAAAGCCTGTCCTTCAGAAGTACACCCAAAAGCAACCGCAGTTTCTTTTATAATTTTGCCTGTTTGTGCTATATTTCTACGGTCCTCTACAACTAAGGGCTCTAACTTATATTGGGAGTCTGGATTGTTCCAACTAACAACATACTGATTTGCTCTTGTTCTGCTTCCTGTGCCTTCATACTCAAACTGGCCTTCGATTACGTTTGCTTTTGAAAAAGAGTAGACAGGCTCCTTTTTCTCGTCCATTATTGGAGTAAGTTGACTGTCCATCCAGTATAGCATACCACGAAAAATTGTTGCCATGTCTTTTAAAACTTTATAGGCATCAGTAGCTTTTTGCAAGTATAAATTAGCAGTAAATCTAGGTTCTTGACCGCCTTTACCGTCTGGAACTAGTTCATCACAATATTTTCCTATTTTATATAAAGCGTACTTATCTATGTCTAACTCAGATAACCATAGGCCTAGCCCGTACCTATTATTAGTTAATATATCATAAAAAACCCACGCGGGATTATTACTGTAAACTTTTTTATTTCTAAAGTTACCGTCCCATGCCTGATTAGTTGTTTCTATAGCTTGGGTGCTAACATTTCTCTTATATGTGGCAACTTGACCAGGATATGTTGTTTCTCCAACATTTTCATCTCTAGTAACATAATTTGAGGGAACTTGTATTTTTAACCCTTTTACTTCATAGGATCTCTTTGGCACATTTGAAAAAGATTTTGAGCTAAATCCTACATTTGCTACAGCTGTAAAAGGGTAGTTTAGTTTTTCTTTTATTACTGCGGTAGCAGAACTTATGGTTGCTTGTCCTACCATTTTAAATTTAGCTTCATTTAAGGTTTCTAAAGCCTTTGCACCTCTATGCAGCCCTCTTACTCCTCTTGTGTAGTCAACTCCATCATCAGTAGTTCCATGGTTTGTTAATCGAGTAACTCTTACTGCAAAATCAGTAAAAGGCTGATAAGGAGTCATATCAATTCTGTACTCAAAAGTAATCGCAGATTTTTTCAATGCATCATGAGCAATTAAAGACTCCCCAGTATTTCCTATACCAGAAACTCTTTGATTGGATGAATTGTTTCCACCAAGAGCTTCAAAAACCATAGATCCACCAGGTCTTGTTATACCTAACTCTACTCTATAAGCTGCTCCACAGCGATACTCATCACCGTTGGACTCATCATAGAAATATAGTCCTGAAGGGTATGTAATTATAAAATTAACAGTATCTACTTCGGTTTTTTGACCTCCTGTAAGATTGTCGGCTGTTATAGTTTTTGCTGTGTTTTTTGTTAATCCCCCTGAAGGTAGAGTAAGCGCAATTGTGCTTGAACCCTCTCCATTTACACTATTTATAACCGCCTGATTCTCTGTACCTGTCCTAAATTGATAGGTAGATCCAGGATATTTTTTACTCGCAGGATCACTGTTAACAGTTGTAGTCTGATAAATTACATTTTTTGCAGTAAAAGTTGTATTTAAATTACCCGTTAGAGTTACAGTTGTGCCAGAAATATTAGAAACTTTGTAGTATAAATCTATTCTAATAGGGTGAGAATTATTTGCTGCTGTATCTTCAGTTGTAACATATAACGTATGATCAGATATATGATTTGTAGTAAAAGTTACTTCAGTGGTACTTGTAAAAGCACTTATAAATCCAATAAGAACATTTCCGCTATTTAAAGTTAAATAAACAATACCATCTCCATGGTCTAAGTTTGCAGCACTTATATTACTATGCGCACTTGGAGTATGCACCATATCAGAGGAGAAAATAGCACTAGAAGCTGTTAGTGTGCAGGAAAACCCTGAAGTTCCAGCGAAAGGATTGGTTACTAGACCACTAGGGGAACTCATACTAACAGAGGTACTAATAGCTTCTGATATGCCTATAAATAAATCTTCATCCCCTTTTGTTTGAGAAGTAGAAGAGTTTAACGTTATTGTATTTGCTCCAGACGAGCCAGAGGCAGTCACTGAGTCCAAAGGTATAAAAGGAGCCTCTCCCTCTGCAAATAATGGATCTCCATTTAGAAATATACTAGAGCCGCCCTCTACTAGTCCTTCAATAGGGCCTTCTGATATTATATCCGTAATGGCAACATTTTGGTGAGTTTTACTCCCACCAAGACCCTGAATTCTATCATTTTCAGTAGAAGTCTTTCTTCTATCTATAGATTGTATACCTGCTTGTGTGCTCATAATTTAAAATGAAAACGGAAGAGCATCAAGTGCATCTTCGATATCTTGTTCTCTTTGAACATCTCCTCTACGACCCATTTGAAAGGGATTATGTTTACTTCCTGATGCTTTAAAATTTGATAATTCAAAATTGATTGGTTGGCCAGGAACTCTTAAGTGACCATATAATACAGGAACAGGGTCTCCCTCTATTATATTTTGTTCGTTCCCATTGAATAAATAAGACTGCTCTTGATCGCTATCAGTGGAAGGATCTTGTGCCATCATCTCACCAAGACCTGCCATTGCAAGACTCATTCCGACAGAAAATCCTACCATTCCTGCAAACGCGCCAAGAGTCATTCCCTCCCCCGCCATCATAAGTGCTATAGCTTCACCAAATAGAAAATACGTTCCAACAAGTATGGCAATACCTGTTAAAAGCTTTTTAAAACCACTACCACTACCTTCAGGAACAGGTGTAATTATTATATCCCCTTGCTGCAAAGGCAATAAAAGTTCTTCTGTGTATTCAAGTTCTTCTCCTGCAACCTCTACTGCAAACTGAACACCTTTCTCGTGGCAATCAATAAGATACTTTTTAAACCCGTCATTATTAGCATCAATTAACCTTAGTGCATCACTAACTCTAGGCGCATTAACAAACATATGAGAGCCAAATAGCTCTCCCATTTCTCCTTCAATATATACGTTACGCTGCATATCTATATGCTCCTACTAGCCATTTTATCCATTTTGGATATAAGTTTTCTCTGCATGAGAGTCTATCCTCAACATGATGATAAAATATATCATTACCTAAATATACTCCACAATGATTATTTATATCTGAGTAAATTTTAAAAATTAAAACATCATTCACCTGTAGGTCTTTTTGAATGTCTACTGGGTAACCTCCCCAGTTTTTTATTGTATCTTCACAAAAATAGTCTACTCCCTTGTGCCAGTAGTCTTCTACAAACATTGCTCTTGGGGGTAATTCAATATTTTGAGTAAGTAAGTAATCTCTCATCGCCTCAAAACAGTCTGCTTTTCCGAACTCATACTCCCTGCCATAAAGTTCTGCAGTATTTGTCTTAGGCTCAACAACCGTTAGATCCATATCTGGGTAACTAAATATATAAAACTTTTTACCCATAGCATTACAAGTATTTATGTCTAGTTCGCTCGGCTCTGACGACTCATCGGGATGGCTATGTACTATAGCTATTATATCCGAGGTTCTTGCTATTTTTAAATACTCTTTCGTATCTATAACAAAATGATTATTTTCTTCTGCTATATTTGTACACGGAAACCACTTTTCTCTTCCTTTTACTACAGATATAATCCCGCACCCTTCTCTTGGGTACTCTTTTTCAAAGTGTTCTCGTATTTGTTCATGTAGCTGCATTATCTAAACTTTCGGCTTCCTGGAAACCCTCCAAAGGGAAGAACAGCAGCAGTTGAAAAAGTTGTAGACGGTATAAAGTCTGTTCCTGTATTACTATTTGTACCTCTTGCTTGGTATCTTGATTTACATGACTTTATTAGCTTTCCACAAATATCAGCCCTAGCCCAGTATGGAGAGTCAAAATCAGGTTCTATCGTAGCTGACCTTGTATGCCCTATTAAAGCTCTCCATATTGTATTATCATGCAAAACGTAAGAATTTTTTGCGGGGTCGTCTGTATCAATAGTGTAAGTTACTCCTGCATCAGAAGACCATACTGTATAACTTCTAAGAATTCTCCAAAATACTTCATTAGTTCTCGCATTTCCTTGATTTGAATCACTCATTGATTGATAATAGATACCACTATCGAGAACTATAGCATCGGCACTATAAGTTGTAGAATTATTATACGCCGAACTTGCGCTTGCAAGAGCAGTAGCCTTTACAATAGGTTCATCGTTTTCTGTAAAATAAACACTAGCAGTTGCCGATCCAAGATTTATTTGTTCATTTGTTTTCCAAACACACGCACCTTGTTTGTCAGAAGCAATAACATTACTAGCAGCCCCTTGATACTTCCACGGGCAATATTTTCCGACAACAGCTCTTGAAGGAAGTCTAAATCCTATCAAATCATGTGGAGAGGACAATTCGAAAGAAACATACATGCTTGTTTTAGTTGCTATGCGATCAATAATATAAGTGTCTTTTGGAAACTCTACAGTTGGATTACTTGTTAAGTATTTCTCTAATGTTCTTCGTCTAACTAATCTTGAACCTATTAAATCATCTAGTCTAAAATTCGAGTTTGTTATTCCTAAACCGCCAACACTAGCATCCCAATCAGATTCTCTCATTTCTGTTTTGAATTTTGATTGTGATTTTAAAACGGATTCAACATTTGCTACCGTAATAGAAGGCCTATTTACAGTTCCAGTTGTAGTTACTTCTACGCCAGTCATTTGAATTGGTAGTGATATATATGTATTTCCATCAAAAGTTATATCAGCACTATTTTCATTTTTTCCATCATGAAAATACAACTTATTTACACTACCCGAACCAATTTCAAGTTCAAAAAATTGTAAATAGCCTGACGATATAGTTTGTTTTGATATATCTACTGATAACTCTTGACTCATGGCTCATATACTCTTCTAAAAGTGCAACTAACTGAATAATTATCAGCTTGGTTATATACGAGTCTGTATTCAGGGCAAACAACTTTTATAGTCTTCTCATTTGGGTTAGTAAAAGTCAAAGTAACCCCGTTACTAATCGTTTGCAATGTGTCAACAATTATAGTTCCACTCGGAGCTTGATTGTCTGTAACTTTAGGCGTACCATCAACTCCTGTTCCTGTAACTGTTGAGCCTACAGAAATATCAAGATTGGCAGTAGTAATCGATAAAGTTAAACTATTTGATGGACCTGCAGAAAGAACTGACGTAGTTGTAGAGGTAGAGTTTGTATCTGGTATTGTAAAATCAAATGCAGTTGCTCCTCCATTTGTATCAAAAAAAGCCATAATATCATCTGCTTCTGCTTTTGCTCTATTCACAAATGAAAGATCGTATTCTTCAGTAATATTATTGATACCTTGAACTAGTCGTTGCTCATAGCCATCGCCAAAACTTTGCATCAAAACTCTGGGTGTGCTACTTCGAGTCATATTTTTATCGGGTATAACTTTTTTATCGGTTATATTAGTTACTGTGAATCCAATGGCCATTACATTGCTCCATAAGGACTTAGTATGCCCCCTGCTCGTTTTTGTTCAACTAGCTCATCTTGTACTGCTTTTGCAACCATTCTTCCTAAGTTTTCGATTCCTCCTGTGCTTGAATCAGTTCTTGTTGTTGCTGTGCCATCATTATTTACTGAAACATTTACAGTTACATTATTTTGCTGAGCTCCTGCGCCCTGCAGGTCAACAGGTATCTTATCGCCACTTGGTAGAGGAACTACGGCTTCTCGTCCATGTAAAATGGCAGGATATCCATGGTCTGGTCCTCTTGCAATTCCTCCTGTAGAATAGTCTTTTACCTTTCCTCCCATTCTATACCCTTTTGGTTGTTCAAAAATTCCTCCAGTTCTAAACCCTATCGGGCCCGATGAACCTCCAGGGCTCGACGAAACAGCTCCAAAGTCAAACGGCATAAAACTCATAAGAGCTCTCATCACTGTTAGTCTAACAACCATTGAAAGTATATCGGCAAGAATAGATTTAGCCATTTGTTTAAAAGCATCTTTAGCAGACATTGATCCATCTATTATTGATGTAAAAGCTGTAGCAATACTATCTCCAATGGAGAAGAATAACTGTTGCTTTTGAGAAGCAATTTCCGCTAACATTGTTGCTGCTATTGATTGTTCTTTTAAAAGTTCTAAGTCTTTTTCATCTAACTCTACGCCCAGTCTTTTAGCTTCTACTATTCTTTCATTAAACATCACGTGAGCTTGTGTAAACCCTACAATTTGTAATTGTTTTTCTGCTTGCTGAACCAGTTGTAAATTTTGATTTTTAAAAGTTAATAATTTATCCTTATCTATTTGTAAAAGATTTTCCGCATCTTTTAACGCCTCTTGTGCCTGAGTTAATGCTCTCCCTTGAGTTGTATCTCCAACAGCAGTTGATAAAGCTTCTTCTCTTCTTTGCCTAAACTGTGGTCCACGTTCAAAGTCTCCTGTCTCACGATTATAGGGTCCGATAGATCCTCCAAACTCTTCTTGAAGAACTCTATTTCCTACTCTACTCCTAAGTCTATCAGCTTCTAGATCTCTTGCTTCTTGTGCCCTCTGTACTTGTAACTTTGCCCCTGCTACTGCGTTTTCTAAAAGTCTCCTATTTAGCTTTCTTTGCTCCTCTATTGCTTCATCTGTTCCTGCTCCAACTGCCTGAGACCTTACTAAATCTCTTTGATCTTGTCTACGAGCTAAGTCAAGTGCTCGCTGTTGTTTTGAAACATTTAACATTCTTAGTTCGAGAGCTAGTTGCTTTTGCTTAACATCTAGAACTGTTTGTTCAAAATTAACTTCTGCTTTAACAAGTTGTAAATTTAATTTTGCTGCTTCAAGTGCTTCTTTTCCTGTTTCTAATTTATCTCCTTCTAGTTCAAATATTGCTACCTCTGCAGCTATTACTTTTTCATTTGCTGCTACTAACTTCTGCCTGGACTTATTTCTCTCTTCCTCCAAGTTATTAGTTTTTGCAAATATATCATTTCCTTCTAGTCTGGCTCTAGCATCTATGATTGATACTTTTAAACTTTGTTGCCGAAGTTTTAATAGTGCTTGCTCTTTCGTATTTGCAAATTCAAGTCTCTTTTGAAACTGCCCAAGTTGAATATTTGAGTCCTTTAAAATATCTACTGTTTGCTCTTGAGTTTGTACGAGAGCCTCTTGCTCTTCTACAGTCATAAAACCTGCATCTGGGTCTCTTAATTTTTCAAGCTTTTTTCTATCACCAATCAGCTGACTCAGAGTTCCCATACGTTTTTCTATGACTGCTATTTCCTTATCGATTTCGGCTGCAAGATCTAATTCCTTTGTAAAGGCTTCACTACTTTTTTGTGCCTCTGAAATTCCAAGCTCAAGGCCAGCAATAGCTTTTGTTGTTCTATCTACTACATTTGATAGTGGAGTATTATTAATACCCTTACTTAAAGAAGCAAAAGCATCATTAGCCTCCTTAACTAAATTGGGGATATTTTGTAAACGGACACCTAAATCTATATACTCATTCGCAAGTATTCTAATACTTTTTGCTTGGTTAGGTAATATCTTAGCGCCGTCCTCTACGTTTTTGTTAAGAGAGGCAAACTTTGGGTCTATTCTTACTAGCTCTGATACTAAACCTTTTAATTGCTTCTGAATGTTCTCATAGCCATCAGCATCTTTATCTAAGGTTGCGAATAAATTTATACGAGATATTATCTCCTCTAAGTCAGCACTAGCAAGTATATTTCCTACATTTATCTGCCTGTCTGCACCTGCAAGTAAAGTATCTCTAGCTTTTCTTGCCCCCTCCATTTGCTGTGTTAGTTTTTCATAGGCGCCATCTAATTCTTCTACTATGGCAATATTTCTTTTTTGTTGTTCGGTTAAAGGAACAAAAAAACGAAATAGAAGTCTTCCCGCTTCAAATAATAATGTAAGAACTCCAATAATTGCTGTGGCTTTAAAAGCAAAGTTAATAGCTGTAGCCGCTATTGTTGCGGCTCTTGCCATAAATACCATTGCTCCTTGCCATACAGTTTGAACACTTAAAATTCCGCCTTTTATTACTTTGAATGCAAAAGCAAAAGAAAGCATAGTTTTCTTATTTGCAGCTTTTGCAGCATTTACTCTTGCATCGTACGACTTTTGAAGGTCTAAAACTTGTTCTCTATTTTTTCCTGCTAAAAATCCTGTTTCTGCTACTTTTGACGTTTTAAGTTGTTCAAGAGCATTTTGTATAATTCTTTTAGCTGCGGCCTGTTTTCTTCTATCTCCAGATTCTCCTTGTCCCCTTAAAAAATCTACACCTGCCGAGGACTGTGTTCCTTCTAAAATTTTTCTTGCTGATTTTGTTGCTGATTTTTCTAACTGTTGTTGTGTTTTTATGAAAGTACTAAGTTCTTGACCACTGGTTTTAAGACCTTTTTTATACGAGTTAAAAAATTGTCTATTTCTTTTTTCAAGTTTTTTAGTGCTCGCCTGCCAGTCATCTAAACTAGGAAGAATTGCTCTCACAATAGGGAGAGCAAAAAGAGTTAGTGCAGCAGTTAATGCTGCTGTATTTTCTGATAAAAAACTTAGAATTGGACGAAGTTGAGTTATTAATGCCTCTTGAAATCCACGAACTAAATCATCAAAAGATTTAGCAAATTGGGCTAAGGCAGCAGCATTGGGATCCATTTGAGCTTCTATGGCAGCAAACTTTCTCTGTGCTTGTTCAAGAACCTCATTTGTTACAGCCTGGGTTCTTTCATATTCATTTAAATCTTGCCTTGCCTTACCTATTGATTGTGCATACTTTTGTGTTGCTGTTTCAAGCCTAAGAATAATACCAAGTTCGTCTAAAAGTTCTGGTTCTGCTTTTGTAACACCACGAATTAATCGATTGAATGAGTCTGTTAAATCTCGACCTAAAGCAAAGGACGCATTTTTTGCGGCATTTGCAAGTTCCGTCAGTTGTCCTGCTTGTAATCCTGCCGCCGTACCTATTGCTGCGGCTCTTGCAGCATCTCCATACTTTAACTGAGCATCTGTAGCTTCAATGACTCTCTCTGTGATTGTTGCATAAGCTACACCAGTAACATTTCCCATCGCTCTCTGACCTTCTATCAGATTTGCGATTTCACTAGCTCTTGAGAGGAATTGAAAGGCAGCAGAAACTGCGAATACCTGAGCAGCAAGAGTTGCATAGGCACCTACAAGACCTCCCATCCCTTGCTGCATTTTTGAAAATTCTTTTGTGCCATTAGACGTCATCTTTGCGGTACCCCGCATATTTCTGTCTAAGTCTTTACTCGATCTACCTAGCTTATCTGTGCTTTTTGTAGCCTTATCAGTAGCTGCTCCAGCATCATCAAGAGCTATACCAAGTTTTTTTGCATTTACAGCAACGCGCTTCGTCGTACCTTGGTCGTCGATTACTACATCTATAAAAACTTGATTTTTCTTAGCCATTATCCTCTTACATTATGGGTGTATGTTTTACCCGCTGTTTGGTTTTTTCGTTCTTCTGCTTTTCTTTTTTTCTCTTGTTCTCTCGCTCTTGATTCCACTAATTCTCTTTCGTACATTTTCATAAAATATAACATGGTGGTGCGATCTTTATGTTCTATATCGTACAAATTAAATAGGTGCTCACATTGATTCCAGTTTTTTCCTAAGTAGTAGCCTGACATACCGTCCCAGTGATCCGACAATAAATCGTGCATAAAAAAAGCCACTTGAACATCTTCTGGAAAGTCAGACATATCAAGCGGCATTTTAGATGGATCAGGCTCTTGCCCTAGTTGTTCACAGATACGAAGGTATTTTTCTCTGTCCATTTTTTGATCTGTTTCATTAACAAATCTTACAAGCAGACGTCTTATTTCGTCTACTTGCTTCCAGTAAAATTTTCGAGGTCACCTACTGTTTCTGTTACCCAAGAGTCAAAGTCATTAGCATTTTTCATTAACAACTCAGCATTTTCTTGGGTATAAGGCAAGCAATCTTCAGGTTCAAGGCCGCTAATATCTACCAAAAGAAGCTCTTCTAGGTACTTGTATTTTAAGCCTTTCCAGCCTTTTACAACTGCTGTGCAATACTGAACAATAAATTTTTCTTCGTCAAATTCTTCCAGAGGCTGATGAGATTTTTTATCCCATTTTGTACTCATACACTTCTTACGAAGCTTTATTAACTCCTCCCTAGCCAAGTAACAAAGATCTATTGTCATTCCTTTGAATCTAGGGTAGTCTATAGTTACTGTCTTGCTCGGAGTCATAAGACTCTTTAATGAAACAGGGGGCTTTTGTTGTGGTGTCTCTGGCATCTATTTGATCCTTAATTTAAAATTTAATTATACGGTAAAACACAAAAAATGTCAAGAATTATTTTTGTGGGGTGAGGGGAAAAAGGGGCCGAAGCCCCTTATCCTTAGTATGTTGCAGGTGGGTAATATCGAAGTTCAGTTATTTCATCCGCAGATCCAAAATCAGTTGGAAGTGCTGTGAAGTTTGTCTCCAAGGATATTATGTCCTCAACTGAGTGTGTCGGTACTTCAATATGTGCAGTTGGGAATATAATTTTAAGTGCGGGATCGGTGTTGTTGCTTGTAGCGGCAGATCCACCAATATGCATTGTTACCTTAAATTTATTCACAACTTTATTCATTGCATTCGTTCCCACTAAGTCATTAAAGAACTGTCGTGAGGTACCTGCTGAAGTATCAGTGTCTTCAAGCGTTAAATAACAGGTTGCATTACCTGTAGCAGTACGTGTTCCTGTTACGTGCTCAAGCGGCTTGTTGATAGCACCAAGTTCTTCTGGTACGAGGTATGTAATATTGTTTCCAATATTAAAACTACCTCCAGTCAATGTTAGACTGTATTTACCGTTTGCGGCAACTGGAGTTCCGCTAAATGAACCACTTGAACCCGACGTATCCAAAGCACCTATTGTAAATGTATTGGTTGCAACAGCAGTAATTGTAAGATCCTGTCCATCAAGAACATCAGTACCGCCAGTTGTTATTCCACAAGTTCCTGTTACTCGTACCACATCTCCTACTGAAAAGCCGTGAGCGGTAGCAGTTGCAACCGCAGGATCAGCTTTTGTGAGTCCTGTAACAGTTACAAAGCTTCCTGGGAATGTTCCAGATACTTTATCTGCTCCATCTGCTGTTTCAATATCTACAGCAGTTAGTCGGTTTCTGATAAAGTTTGAAGTACTTGTAGTAGACTCATCAATTGCTTGTAAAATTGTTGCATTTGTTGAGGATACGTTAGTTGCAATATGAACTGCTCTACTATTGTTTGTATCAATAATAATGTCACCCAGAGCCAGATTTTCACCTGTACCGTGTGCATTTGCAACTGTTACTGTAGTACCTGCATTTATTTTAACATTTGCTGTTCTATCTTGTATTTCTTTTGCGAACCCACTCCAGTTAAGAGTAGCAATTCCATCAACGTCAAAATCAACAGTAACCTCATTCACAATAGCTTCAGGCATACGATACAAAAGAGGGTTATCAGTATCAGTATCAATCAAGAAGTAAAGAACAAATGAGTGCAAAGCTGATCTATTAGATTCTCCAATAGTAATAACACTATTATT
>CENW01146973.1_pt1 | contig 13697 bp, 20 predicted proteins | sample 530241 | NCBI WGS metagenome assembly CENW01 (sample SAMEA2619818, study PRJEB7988) | marine metagenome | isolation source: saline water (ENVO:00002010), including | reverse complement strand
AGAAAACGACTGCAAAATCTAAAAAGTAACTGAGGAACATTATACAATGAGTAAAGTGAGTTTGATAAGTTTATCAAAGCCGAGTGCAATCACTGGTTGTAACACGGCATCTGATCTAGTGGCATACACCGCTAGGGTTAGCAATCCTGCTAATCAAAATAACTTTGATACCGCTCCAAAGTTGTTGAAGTATTTGATTCGCGAAGATCATTGGTCACCATTTGAAATGGTTCACATGACTATGGAGATTGTGACCACTCGCGATATCGCAAGACAAATACTGAGGCACAGGAGTTTTAGTTTCCAAGAATTTAGTCAACGTTATGCAGTGAGTGAGAACTTTACTACTCGCCAAGCTCGACTGCAAGACCCAAAGAATCGACAGAATTCCATTGAGATTGATCATATGGTTCGCAAAGATGGACTGTCAACACCAGAGGGTAGGTTGTCGGAGAATTGGAGCATGAAACAAACTCAACTTATAGGTAAGGTTGAGGAAATCTACAAGTGGGCTTTGGAGAATGGAATCGCCAAGGAACAGGCTAGGGCTGTGCTACCAGAGGGACTAACTGAGTCTACTCTGTATATGTCAGGTACTTTACGTTCTTGGATACACTATTGCCAATTACGAATGGGGAACGGTACACAAAAAGAACATGCTGACATTGCGGCGCAGTGTTGGGATGTGGTTGGTACTCATTTTCCAGACGTAGTGGAAGCTTTGGAGGTAGAGGATGTATGAATTAACAGAAACAGAACAAGCAGAACTAACTAAAAACGTACACAAGTACCAACAGGATTGGTGGACTCAAGAAGAAGAACGACTTCCAGAAGTAAAAGAGTTAATTAAGTATGCGGGCCCAAAAGCCTTCTTTAAGAAACATGCTTACGCTACTAAGTTTCATTCTATTGACAGCAAGCAGCAGTGGAACAAAAACTTAGAAGAGAAAAAAGAAGCTTTAGAAAAATATGGTTGGTTAAAACCAGAAAACGCAATCACATATGAATTCAACTCAAAAGGATTTAGAGACGAGGAGTTTACTGATTATGATGATTGTTGGGTTGCTATTGGTGAATGTTTTACTTTTGGTACGGGTCTCCACAGAGAACTAACTTGGGTTCACAAACTAGAACAGAAGATGCAAACTAAAATCTGGAATTTGGCTCAGTGTAGTACCGGAACTGATACCGTATTCCGTGGTTTGCTTGCTAATCTTGAAGACTTGAAACCATCTAAGGTTTTGATTTTAGAACCTCCCCCAATAGCAAGAGAAGTTTTTGTTGATCATCCCGAACACCCAGGCATGCCCGAGTGGCTTGGTTCGTGGAGACAAGAAGATTGGATGAGGTCTCTGGCAGAAAATAAAGTCGAGAGATATATCACCAGAATGAAAAACTATCATGCTATGGAAAGTTTTGTCAGGTCAAGCGGAGCGGAGTTCCACTTCATACAGTCCGAAGAGAGACACCAAATCGCTCTGGATTCTTGGGATGAAGTAAACACCGGAGAATTTGCAATTGCAAGAGATTTGATGCACCCAGGCTGGCACTTTCAACAAAAAATGTTTGAAAGATGGTTTAAAGAATTAGACAAAGGACAACAATAAATGGCGAAGCAAGAATACATGGGTATTCAAATTGATACCTCTAGGGACGGTCTATTTGATAAACTAGGTCTCCAACGACTGAAAGAAAGTTACATGCGAGAGGATGAGGACACTCCGCAAAAACGATTTGCTTTTGTGAGTTCTACTTTTGGCAGTGATCCAGAACACGCACAACGTCTCTATGACTACTCAAGTAAACACTGGTTGTCCTACTCTACTCCTATCTTATCTTTTGGTAGATCAAAGAAGGGCATGCCCATTTCTTGCTTTCTTAATTACATCAACGATACAGCCGAAGGGCTGGTGGAGAATTTAAGTGAAACTAACTGGCTTAGTATGTTGGGTGGTGGTGTCGGCATTGGTTTTGGGATCAGGTCATCTGATGATAAGTCTACTGGCGTTATGCCTCACCTTAAAACATATGATTCGTCCTGCCTCGCATACCGCCAAGGCCGTACTCGACGGGGTAGTTATGCTACTTATCTTGATATTAGCCATCCAGATGTAATTCATTTTCTTGAGATGCGGAAACCCACGGGTGACCAAAACTGGAGATGTCTCAATTTGCATCATGGTATTAATGTCAGTGACCGATTCATGGAGATCGTGGAACGTTGCATGACAGACCCAGAAGCAGACGATGGGTGGAATCTGATTGACCCCCATAGTGGTGAGGTCAGGGACACGGTGTCTGCTAGGGCTCTGTGGCAAAAGATTCTGGAAATGCGAATGGAGACGGGTGAACCCTATGTCCATTTCATTGATACCAGCAATAGAAACCTGCCGGAATTTCAAAAAGAGTTGGGACTGAAGATTCACCAATCAAATCTGTGTTCAGAGATTATTCTACCAACAGATAAAGAACGGACTGCGGTTTGTTGTTTGTCTTCCGTGAATCTTGAACATTATGACGCATGGTCAAAGGATGCAAATTTCCTAAAAGATGTTGCCGAGATGCTAGATAATGTGTTACAATATTTTATTGACAACGCACCAGCAACCGTGAGTCGAGCAGTATATTCTGCAACACGAGAACGATCTATCGGTATTGGTGCTTTGGGTTTCCATGCCTATCTACAAAAGAAAGGAATCGCATGGGAAAACTTCATGGCAAAGTCTACCAACATCCGAATGTTCAAACTAATAAGGAGTCGATTAGATGAAGCGAACTTGGAACTTGGTAAAGAGCGAGGTGAAGCCCCTGATGCAGAGGGCACAGGGCGAAGATTTAGTCATGTTATGGCTATCGCTCCCAATGCTAGTAGTAGTATTATTATGGGAAACACATCGCCGTCTATTGAACCTTTTAGGGCTAACGCATACCGTCAGGACACACTTAGCGGTGCGTATTTCAACAAAAATAAGTATTTGGACAGTCTTATTAAGGATAAAGTGGAAGAGAACCCGAAGTTGGATTATGAGGAGATTTGGTCGAGTATAATTGCAAACGATGGATCGGTGCAACATCTGACATTCTTGGATGACTATCAAAAAGATGTCTTCAAGACCGCGATGGAAATTGATCAACGGTGGTTGATTGAACACGCCGCCACCCGACAGGAGTATATTGATCAGGCACAATCACTGAATCTATTCTTCCGACCAGACGTTGATATTCGATACCTACACGCGGTTCATTTTTTGGCATGGAAACAAGGACTCAAGACACTATACTACTGCCGGTCAGAGAAACTAGGTAAGGCGGACAGGGTGTCAAAACGAATCGAAAGGGAAGTAATCAAAGAGATTGACTTCCAAGAAATGATTGATGGCGATACCTGTGTAGCATGTGAGGGATAATTGTGTTCTATACTTTAGAAAACATGATCCCGATAAATAAAAGGATCGCCGTTGTTGTATCTGGTGGATGGGACAGTGCTGTACTCTGGTACATGGCCAAGTCTATCTGTCTCGCGAGAAACCAAGTTTGTAATCCCTTCACAGTCCCTAAGTTGGACGGTGCAGAATATTACGCAAACAAAGTATTGGAATGGTCTTGTAGGCGATTAGAAATACCAGTTGTGAAAACAACAATAGTAGGGCAAATTACTTCAGATAACCCCTCAGATTATGTCACCAGTGGTGCATATGAGATATTTGAAAAGGATTATGCCGACTATCTCTTGAATGGTATGAATAAGTATCCCCCTAATCAACGGGACATGTTGCCCGAGGGGTATCCTTTACCCAATGATAGGTGGGAACCAAAACCAGAACACAAGGAGTATGTAGGACATCCATTTGCAGACATGACTAAGGCCGAAACTATACAGTTGGGATTTAGTATTGGGATTGCAGATGAGATTATGCCTATTACACATTCTTGTACAGAGAGAGATAGAGGCCGTTGTGGCGAATGTTGGTGGTGCAAGGAACGAGAATGGGGTTTCGCACAAATAGGAAAAAAGGACACCGGAAATGAATAAGATAACAGCAAGACTGACCGAAGAACGTCACTATTTCAAGCCCTTCAATTATCCGTGGGCTTATGAGGCGTGGTTGAAACACGAACAGTCACATTGGTTGCACACGGAAGTTCCTATGGCAGAGGATGTCAAGGATTGGAAGGATAGGTTGACCAAAGAGGAACAGGCGTTTCTCACAAACATTTTTAGATTTTTTGTACAGGGTGACGTTGATGTTGCCGGTGGTTACATTAATAATTATTTGCCATACTTCCCCCAACCAGAAGTTCGTATGATGCTTGCTGGGTTTGCTGCACGAGAGGCTTTGCACGTTGCTGCTTATGCACATCTAATTGAAACTCTTGGGATGCCGGAATCTACCTACAATGAGTTCTTAGAGTATGAGGCTATGGCAGACAAACATGATTACTTTATGAACCTGTCAGAGTCCAATGGCACGACAGAGAGTGTGGCTACGAACATCGCCGCGTTCAGTGCGTTCACTGAAGGTATGCAGTTGTTCAGTTCGTTTATCATGTTGTTGAACTTCCCCCGCCATGGTAAGATGAAGGGGATGGGACAAATCGTTACATGGTCTATTGTTGATGAGACCATGCACGCCGAGTCAATGATCAAATTGTTCCGTACATATGTGGAAGAGAACCGAGAAATCTGGAACGACGAACTCAAGTCTTCCATCTATACTATTGCTGAGAAGATGGTGGAACTAGAAGAGAAATTTATTGATCTCGCTTTTGCTATGGGGCCGATGGAAGGTCTGACAAAGGAAGAAGTCAAGAAGTATATCCGGTATATCGCTGATCGTAGATTGATCAGTATGGGTATGCGTGGCATCTTCAAGGTGAAGAAAAACCCACTACCTTGGGTTGAGGAAATGATCAATGCGCCAACGCATACTAACTTTTTTGAAAACCGCGCTACTGACTATGCTCGTGGGGCACTTAGTGGTGATTGGGGTGACGTATGGGGTTCTGCTGCGTGATGCCCTTGTTTATTGAGTGTGAAAACTGTGAGTCAACATACCAGTTGAAACACGATATGTCTGAAAGACACTATCAACCAAAGTATTGCACGTTCTGTGGTGAAGAACTTACTGAATACTATGACCCCAATCAACGAGAACTATTTGATGATGAGGATATTGATGATGGGACAGACGATTGGGAAACCGACGAAGTTTGATTATGCCCATATGAGGACAGCAGAGGTTTACGCCGAACTGTCTTCAGCAAAAAGGTTACAAGTTGGATGTATTATAGTAAAAGATAATCGAATCATTTCGATTGGATATAATGGTATGCCCTCTGGCTGGACTAATGAGTGCGAAACTTATGAGTCCAAGGTTAATTTTCCGTTTCACGAGGAAGACTTGGGTGTTTACGGAGAATATAAAACCAAGCCAGAGGTTCTTCACGCGGAGACTAATGCAATCGCAAAGGTTGCTAGGTCAAATGAAAGTGCTGTTGATTCTACCCTCTACTGTACACACGCACCATGCTTAGATTGCGCCAAGTTGATATATCAATCCGGAGTATCAAGGGTATTTTGGAGATATAAGTATAAGTGCGATAGTGGTATAAAATTTCTAAATGACTGCAAAATAGACTGTGTACAAATATGAATAACATTCGTGGATTTATGTTAGATGGCGATTACGCAGCCATCGAAAAAATATGTGAACCCTTCCTAAACAGGAATTACGTTACTGTTTTTGAAGTTGGCACGCTGTATGGTAAAAGTGCAGTTGCCTTTGATGATTGTTTGGCCTCCGTAGCACATAGTGTGACAACACTAGATGTGTGCGAGGGTTGGACTGGCCCGCCTGAGGAACTAATGGACACACTAGAGTTGGGTGATGAATTCCGACAACAAGTGTACGCCAATAGAAGTACCGCCGAAGAACAATTTGACGAAGTGATGTCTAACATAAAAGATAGACCCATAAACTTTCGTGCAGAGAAGTTTGATAAGTGGTATCCTTGTCCATCTAAAGTGCCCAACATAGTATTTTATGATGGGTCACACTCATACCAAGAAACAAAAGATTTTCTTGATTACTGGTATAGTAAATTGTCTAACGGAGATGTCATATCAGTCGATGATTATGGTGTCGGTGAATGGCATGGTGTTAAAGAAGCGGTTGATGAATTTTGTTCGGAACACAAATTGACCATCGACCATTATGAAAATTCAAAAATTATTTCTATCACTTTACGGGGGATAGGTATGATCTGATGAACGGTTCAAAATTGATGACGCTATGGATGGCGTTTCTGTGGTTAGTATTTTTACCGATAGTACCTTTTATATCCAAATCAAATTGCTGGTACTACTCTATTTGGAGATGGGTTTCTTCTGGATTCAAAGGCAAAATTGTTCCTGTGCAGAGCCGCAGATGGAGAGGATATCACTGTGTCTATGTTGATGAACATGGTATACCGTGGGAATACACCATGAAGAAGTTGCCTAGGTTTATGCCTTGGTGGCAATTTATTTTGTATGATGGTATCGTAAGGAGATATCGTGGCAAAATCGAATAAAATTAATTACAACGCGAAGAGACCCAAGATTAAAACTGTGCCGAAGGAAGAGGCCTGGGAGAGATTATACGGTTCTGGTAACACCATAAATAGTAACTCAATAAGTGAAGAGTTACCAGATGGATATGAGTGGAACGAGAAGAAAACGAAAATCATCCCCAAAGAAACATAGGGTTTATTGTACATACTTTCCCGATGGTAGATATTACATTGGGTACTCATGCAAACCAGAAAGGTTGTATGAAAAATATTATGGAAGTTCAACGATAGTGAAAGAGTATGAGGGTGAATTGACAAAAGAAACAATTGCAGAGTTTGATAAAAAATCATACGCTAAGATGCAAGAATTTCTTTTGCAGTGGCAACAACGAGATGATGATAGGTGTATTAATGATATGCTCAACATCAGACTCAGGAGAAGTCACTTAACAGAGTTTACCCCCGTAGAGTGGAGACCCCGATGAATCACATTTTCATTTTTGGTGGGCCAAGAAATGGTTCTTGGCACTACCAGTTTGTTCGTACCTCACAAGAACCTCTGTTGTATTCTGGTCTCAAAGAAGTAGATTGGAAAAGTGATAACTACAGAAACTTTGATGGTGATGTACACCACGGTACTGTGTTTCGCTCCGGTGCAGATGACATCTATAAAAAACTCATACTGGAAGATCATACTCAACCCGCAAATTTTTTTGAAGCGTGTTGTTTACAGTCACCGGAAACTTTTTTCGATAACGTAAATTATATCGAAGACTCTGGGCATAGATTGTGTGTCAAGGGGTATGAACAGGCAGTCGGTCTTGCAGAGGCAGTTGACCATGACAAAATCTATATACACCGCCCTCTCAAAGATCAGTGGAGGTCATATGCTCTTGCTAATCTTACCAGAAGGTGGCAATGGGAGAAAGATGATCCAACACCAGAGATGATAGAGATGAACTCTGTATCGAAAACTGAAGTTTGCAATCGTTTTATGTCAAGAATGTACAACGCTTTTGATTTTTACAAAAGGTATAGAGACGATGAGAACTTTACTGAGTTGTCATTTGAACAGGTATCTAAATTGCCTGCCGTCAGTCCTCTGAAACCAACACCTAAATTAAAACTGTCGGATGAAGTAGAAGAATGGATATCTGACACAAGTCCATTCGACGCACAACATACAGTCAGTGAGGATGAACGTCCTTACTCGCTGAACGAATTGGAGAATCTACTATGGCCTTCCTCGCACTCTTAGTATTTTCCGCACTATCTGTATCGGCCGTAGCAGGGTGGTTTTCTATTGTTGGTCTCATGGCCATCTTCCCCGCCGCTGCTATTCCTATTTTGACGATGGGTGCAGTGCTAGAGGTTGCAAAACTAGTCACTGCTTCTTGGTTGTATAGAAATTGGAATAGTGCAGGAGTCTTACTCAAATCTTATTTTACTGCCGCGGTTGTGACACTATCAATCATAACCAGTATAGGAATCTTTGGATTCTTATCAAAGGCTCACATTGAACAGACTGTGAACGCTGGAGGTAATAATGAATTACAGATCGAAACCTTGGAACGCCGCATTGCGTATCAGCAAACGATTATCAAAGACGCGGAGACCGTACTCGCTCAACTCGACACTACGGTTGAAACACTCATTGAGTATGACAGAATCAGAGGCGAAACTGGCGCAATTGCAACAAGGCAATCGCAAAAAGAGGAAAGGGACAGTCTCAACCAGCAGATCACTGCTGCGTACTCTGCTATTGAAGAAACGCAAACCGCCCTCTTACCACTTCAGAAAGAACAGTTATCACTTGAGGCGGAAGTTGGGCCTCTCAAATACATCGCGGAGTTGATCTATGGGGACGAAGCACAAGATCATTTTGATGCAGCTGTCCGCTGGATTATTATCCTTATTGTTTTGGTATTCGATCCTCTCGCTATTCTTCTGGTCATTTCAGCAAACATGACATGGATGCGTGAACGTGGTGAGGTTATCACTGCCGTCAATATAGATGATACGGTGGTCGAAGAGGAAATCATACCAGAACCAGAAATACCCGAACCGGAACCATCACCACCAAGTGCGGTAGATGACGCAGCAAATGTTATGTCGGGTCTTGATGATACTCAGTTGAGAAAACTTGACAGGAGTACCAGAAAAAAGTTAGAATGGCTTATTGATAAAGGTGTGGAAGTAAAGGGTGAATAAATTATTTTTTAATGGATGTTCCATTACATTGGGTGCGGAACTAGGTGAACACAAGGCCTTCTTTGATGAGGCAAAGACCGAACCCTACATGAATACCGATTTTGTTTACAGACACAATCATCGCTATAGTACCCTAGTAGCAGACAAACTGGGCATGGAACCTATAAACATCGCTAGGGGCGGTGGATCAAACTGGAGAACGTGGCGAACTACGCTAGATTGGTTTGACTCTCATCCGGATTTTGATGGGGCCGCTATCATACAGATGTCAGGTATGGAGAGGTTTCAAGTTCCCGCGAGTGAATATGTAATTGACAATGTAGATTTGTCCGGCAAGAAAATGAACATTGGTGTAGTCAATTTACTCATGGGTGGAATGTATGACCCAATGCGAGACCATACTATTCCCGTGGAAGAATATACACACTGGAATATAGGAGCTTTAAGTAATTTGTGGGAAGAGGGTCATGCCATACATAATCACTACAAAAATCTTAGAGACGATATAATGTCGTGGCGCAAACTCGGTAGTTCTTTGTGGTCTGTGATGGATTATTTACGTCACTGTCAAACCATGATCCATTATTTTAGGTCAAAAAACATACCGTGTTACATTTGGGATGGCATGGCGAACATAAGGGCCGCAGTTGAAACTATCGCCGCCTTGAAGTTTATCTCAGAACCAGAATCGCTAGATGAATTGCACGAACAGTTACTTCTTCCGAATAACTTTTCTCAGATTACTGTATTGTTCCGACAACCCGATGAATTTTGGGAGATGTCCAAAGAGACGAAGGATAATTATTTCACTGTGATCAGAGAATCTAAGATGTATTATCGAATCTATACCAAATGGAATGAACTCAAGGAAATGCCAGAGTTTTCCAGACATGATTGGTCTGACATGTATATGAATCCGAAACATCCAAAATTTGTAGGATGTAAACCCCAGAGACATCCGGACGAAAAATGCCACGCCGCACTAGCGGAGGCTTTTGTAAAAGAGATCGAAGAAAAGAAGTTGTGGTGATGTGGAAGTATGAGGACATCACACATGTAAATTTGGAAGTGTCGAGCATATGCAACGCCATATGCCCTTGGTGCCCAAGATACGTTGATATGTCAACCAATGTCAATCCAGAAGTTGATGTTGGATATATTTCATTAGAGAAATTCAAAAAATACTTTCCGGAAGATTTCATAAGACAAATAAAGTTCTGGACTTACAGTGGCGACTACGGTGACGCATGTACCAATCCCGAGTTGATTGAAATACTAGAACACACCATAAGTCTCAACCCACACGCGAGAATACAAATAAACACAAACGGTGGCATGAAGAACGACAAGTTCTGGAATCGCCTTGGCAGTCTCTTTGTTGATCGTGATATGTGGGTAGTTTTCTCTATTGACGGTCTTGAGGACACCAATCACATCTACAGGAGAAACGTGAAGTGGGGCAAACTCATGCGAAATGTGAGTGCATACATGTCCACTGGTGCGAAGGCTCATTGGGACTTCTTGACTTTCAAACACAACGAACATCAAATCGAAGAGGTCAAGAGTCTTGCTGACACGTTGGGGTTTGATAGAGTAAATATAAAACTGCCGCAGGGGTTTGAGGGTAGTAATATGATGGTCAAAGATTCGGACTATCAAGTTCTCTATGAAATAGAACCCATCAATCAGGAACAGATCAAAAACCCACTGCCGAAGGTGGAGAACATAATTTACACTGACATACAGGATCAGGTAGAATCGTGGTTCAAAGATACTGCCGGCGAAATAAAATGTTTCTCTCTGCGGGATGGTATGGAAATCAGGGTGACCCACAAAGGTGAGGTGATGCCTTGTTGTATGTTCGGCCACATGCGACACTATCCGCGACACAACAATCAGTACCACAAGGCACAGGTCAATCATATTCTCAAAGATAAAAAGATAGACTTGAACGAGTGGTCTTTGAAAGAAATACTTGACAGTGACCCATTTAGATGGGTGTACGAAAATTGGGATGATAAAAAGTGTTTGACTTGTGTCGGCAGTTGTAACGTGAGTGAGACTGACAAACCAATCATGCAACAGATATTTAACGGTGAGGGATTGTATGGAATCGCCTAAGGCTCTATTGGTTGGGTGTGGACATGGGGTAGGATTGGAACTATCAAAACATCTGGCAAAAGATTATGAAATCACTCAGATGAGTGGCAATTGGGACACTAGAGGTATGGACTCAGTTGATAATGCCGCTGATGATTTTGATTTGATCGTGTTCAATCAAAACGGTGGCCCACTGCCCAATAACATCGTTGACGGTATCATAGACGTAAATCACTGGAACCAAACTCTGTTTACCAATCATCAATTGCCATATTATATCATGCAGAAACAGACCAAATCGCCAAAGGTTATCATGATTGTGACCGGATTTGTCCGAGTGAATGAGGATTATCCAGACCAGTTGAAGGGATATGCCGATCAGTTTCGACTGTACATCGGTTTGAAGTTGATGAACATAGAACTGATGAAAATGTTCTCTCTGCATAAGGATGGCATTTATTGTTGTCTTGCCCCAAGTTTTCACAAAAAGACCATTGACACCATGGCTCTTGAGATGTATAATACTATTATGACAGTTGACGAGTCATACAACAGAAAATTGATTGATGAAACTGGAACCATAACTAAATTGGAGATGTATTGATGATGGAAAAGGTGAACGTGTTTGAAATCTTGTCTCAAAGTATCGCAGACATTGATTACGTTAAGAAAGATGAGACCACTAGGAGAATCAGGGCTACATTGAATGATTCTATTGTGCCTCCGGTAGAGAACCCCAAGACTCTACCCGACACTCACATCACTGTGTTCGATATTGAAAAGGATCAGTGGCGAACGCTGATCGTTGAGAACATTCAAAAACTGACTACCCTAGTCAGGTCATAACTACCCTTGACAGGTGCGGCTCCTCTGTGTTACTATATAATAGTAATACAAGGAGTCCATTATGGCAACCAATTCTAAACCCCGTCGAAAGCGCAAGCCCATGACAGAAGAACAACGTGTCGCTGCTGCGGCACGTTTGAAACTGGCTCGTGAGAAACGTGCTAAATCCAACCCACCCCAATACAAGAACGTCCACCCAGATGTCCTAGCAAAACCAGAAGATGACGCACTGTCATTCCAAAAGGTTAAAGAATGGATCAAGACCAACCGTGAAAAGTTGCCTGCGATCCGTCAACAGGTTAGGTCAAACCAAAAAGGTGCAATCGCTCAGGAGGCCATGATCAAGGGATATATCGCCCACATGGAAGCATACCTCAAAAATGGCGATTGGGTGTCAAATTTCTACGGTGCGAACATGGAAAAGGTAATGATCCGCACATGTGTAGCAATGGCGTATGATAAGGATGGAAACCCCAAAAGAGAAAAGGGTGTATACTATCCAGACTTGGGTATTGTGTGGGGAATGGAAGATGATATTAGTTGATTACAATCAAATCAGCATCAGCAATCTGATGGCTGAGTTGAACAAAAGACAGGATGACCACATTGATTTTGATCTAGTGCGTCACATGATACTCAACACGATTCGTGGATATCGCAAACGATGGTATCCTGAGTATGGTGAGATAGTTATCGCCTGCGACAATCGCCGGTACTGGCGCCGGTCTGTATTCCCAAACTACAAAGCAAGTCGCAAAAAGACACGCGAAGACAGTGGTTATGATTGGAGTACAATCTTTGAGGTTCTTGGACAGGTCAAGTCAGAACTTGATGAGTTTATGCCCTACCCTGTTATTGATGTTGATGGTGCAGAGGCTGATGATGTGATTGGCGCTCTCGCTGAGTATAGTCAAGAGAGTGATTTGACAGATCATCCCATGTTTGCAGAACCACACCCGTTGCTAATCATATCCGCTGACCATGATTTCCAACAGTTGCAAAAGTGGAGTAACGTCAAACAGTGGTCACCCATCCGAAAGAAGTTTGTCACGTTGACTGAGAACCCACAACAAGTATTGATGGAACATATCATATCTGGTGACAAGGGTGATGGTGTGCCAAATATTCTCAGTGATGATGACGTATTCACTGAAGGCAAACGCCAGAGACCAATTCGCAAGGCGCTGATCGCTGAGTGGAAAACACAACCGCCATCCGAGTGGGTCACGGGTGAAATGGCGGCAGGATATATTCGCAACAAACAAATGGTTGATCTATCGCAGACCCCGCAAGATATCAAAAGTGAGATTGTTTTGCAGTACGAACTACAGTGCCGCAAGAATCGCAGTGAGGTTCGTGATTATTTTGAACGACACAACCTAAACAGACTGTTGGAAACCATTGATGATTTCTAGTATAAATAAAGTTGTGAATTACAAAATGGAGTAACAAATGAAATTTAGACAAGCAGATGAAGGTTTCAAGTGGGTTTTTGAAGGCGATGGTGCCGATGATCAAGTGGCCCGACTGAAACAATGGGCAGGAACCAATCAAACTCTAGTGCCTCTGGTTCGCATCGGTGTCGGTGCAGAGAAGCCAGATTGGCGATTGCCAGAAGGTCAACCAGAGACCGCAAAGATTGATGAAAATACTCCGGACGGAATGGGACAAACTACCATTCAGTTGGAGTGGCGAAGAGTCAAACAATTTTTTGATCCCGCAAGTAACATGAATAACTTGCCCGATTGGAAACGTGAAATGAATTGGATGCAAATTCTGGAGGGTGTACACCCAGCAGAGGCAAAGATTCTCACGGCAGTCAAGGATGGTACTTTGCTGGAAGTCTATCCAGAATTAGAATCTCTCTTGCCGATACTGGGCATAGAGGAGTATAATAAACCCGCAAAACCCAAACGCAAACCTAGAAAGAAAAAGGAGACTGCTAAATGAGCAATCGCAACCAAATCATTGATACTATGTCGCTGTAT
>CENW01018513.1_pt1 | contig 13833 bp, 13 predicted proteins | sample 530241 | NCBI WGS metagenome assembly CENW01 (sample SAMEA2619818, study PRJEB7988) | marine metagenome | isolation source: saline water (ENVO:00002010), including | reverse complement strand
CGCTTCTCGCCAGTAATATCGTTTGCAGAAAACCCTAGCCACTGAACTCTATCGTGTAGGTCTGTCCACTCACGAACCTTTCCGTATCGAACCTCCATCACCATGTACAGACGAAAGTTCTCAGGCAAACTTCCTTGCAGCAAGGGCCAAACAGGTTGGTCGTAGTTGCCATCATACAACGCAGCATTTTGTTTCGCTGTATCTTCGTCTTGGAATACTTGTGCTACACGTATCTGTGTTTCCAAAGTGGTCAGCTGATTCGTTGAGCCAGCTTCTCTTCCGATACCGCTGTCACTTGGTTTGTTGCTGTGATGTATAAGTATCACGGACAAGCCAGAGTTTCTGAGCTTGACTGCGAGCTGGTTTACCTTTGACCATTCGTCTGAACTGTTCTCTTGTAGCCCTGGGTAAGCTGTTCGCAGTGTATCAATGACGACAACGTCTGGGTCAGAAAACTCAATCCAACCTTGCAGTTCCTGTAAACCATCTCTGTTGTGCAGATTGATTTCTTTCTTATCAATAAACGGAGTCCAGATGTTGAGTCTGTCAGCTGTATCAGAGTGTATTGATTTCAAGTCAATCAATCGTCTTGCGATGGTAGCCATGCCCATCTCGAAGTCCATGTACAAGACACGTGCTGGTTTGCCTATCTCGAAAGGGCCAAAGTATTTGTTGCCAGCAGCCAAAGCTCCCATTGCGTGTTGCACAAACAACGACTTGCCGTGACCACTGTATCCGAACACTTGCACAATCGTGTTGCTTGGAAGCCAAGGTTCTATCAGATACGTCTTTGCATCAGCTTCTTGTAACAGCTGGTCTGCATCCTTCATCTGTATAAGTCTGCGTGACCTAGCTTCGACTGGTTGGTTGGCATTTATGTACGGCTTATATATATAGTCACCCTTTTCATCAAATCTTTCAGGATGATTACGTCGCTCTGATTGTTCCATAGACAGAACAGTTGCCTCGAACTCACGTTCTGATAGGGGCTCTTCAAAAAACTCATTCATAAATGCAAAGCCACGAAGACGTAAATCGTGACCCCAGAACCCTTCCAATATGGACTCAGATATGTACCGCATCACACGTTCGTTGCGTCCGTTGCCAAGACCAGACGGAATCTTCAGTGAGTTTGGAAAAGACTCACGGACATATTTGGCAGTCCTATCCCACTCAGATATAAATTCGTCTGGGTCTAACGGCATGACAGACGACAAGTCTAGCTCTGAGAACTCAAAGTCTTTGCCGTCCATAGATGGTAAGACTGGTTTCCAATCCTTCCAAGTTGGAAGGTCGTCCCAGTCCAAACCCATACCTATTTCCCAACTGTAGTTTTTACTTGGAGGTAACAACGCATAAGAGCCGTCGCCTCTAAAGTCTAACCCATTTATGCGAGGCCAGTCGGAGCCCGTGCTGTTTACGCCAGCACGAGGCCCACGACGAACGCCGTCTTTGGGATGCTCGAAATATAAATGCACTCCTCTTTTCGTCTTGACTGTAAAAGCCGAGCGCATGCCTGTGTTTATTGCCTGTTTGTACGCTTCGTCATTGTCACAATCGACAACAACAACTCCACTTACCTCGCCTGTTATGATTGCAATGTCATAGTCAGGCCACTGTGACCACCATTGTTCTACTTCTTTTTCTGTTGGTGGCTCGTCTTGATATTGTCTCCACTTTATAGCGGGTCTTTTAGCGTCTGGTTTGATTGGTATTACAGACCAACCTCTCTCAAGATAATCCAGGGCTGCTGCCAGTTTTTCGTTCATGTTCGTCTTCCTCAAAGTAATCGTTAAAGTCAATGTCTGGAGCATGCTCCTTTATTTTCTCAAGAACTTGGCTACTTATATAGCGTCGTTTCATCCAGCCGTATGGGGCAGTACGAACCACGCCAGTTATCTTAGCCACCGAAGACGCCCCACCCAAGTCGGTGATGAGCTTCTCGATGTTAAGTCGCATTTTGTTCTCCTTTTGACTTGCATTAATGTATAATTTATACTACACCTATATTATTAATCAAGTCATCATTCATATAAATTGCTGATGACGCATTAAAATAGGAGGTCGTATGACTGATAGTTGGGACGTGTTTGATAAAACACGCAAAGATGTTGTCGCATCTAAAACGACACAGCGATTGGAAGAAATGTCTGCCGAGCTGTATAAACTAAACCTTGAGAAGATAACCCTCGAAGAAAAAATATCTGTGCTAGAGGGAGACATCTCCAGATTATTTCCAGAAGAGTCAGGCTCACAGTCCAAAGAACTTGGATTGTATGAAGTCATTGTTTCTCGTTCTGAGAGATGGTCTTGGGATAAGGACGCTTTGGAAAAACATTTTGAGCAGAAACCTCTGCCTCATTATGTGAAGCGTAATCTCAGCATAGATAAAAGGGCGTTTACAAAAATGCCTTTGGAAACACAAAACGAAATCAAGTATTGCCTAACACGCAATCTTGATAAACCGAAAGTGAGGGTAGTGAAACATGTTCAAGACGTTTAGTACAAAAGACATAATGCAAGACGGGCCTACAAAGGTTCTGCTTTATGCACATCATGGGTTTGGTAAGACCTATCAGTGTAGGTTCTATCAATCTCGATATGGAAAAGGACTCATCTTATCAGGTGAGGCTGGTCTGAAATCAATCGAAGACGTGGACATTGATTATGTTCCGTTCACTTCATGGGACAAGGGGCATGACCCTGAGAACGGCAAGTATAGCTTCCGTGGTATTATGAAGATGATTGCAGACCCAGAGTTTGCCAAGCAAGGTTATAAGTGGATAGCCATTGATAGTTTGACAGAGATGTCAGATAGGTTGATGGAGCATCTCGAAGCCGAGCATCAGGGAGATAACAACAACTTCAAACTATATGGTGACAATTCACGGATTATGATTGGAGCCTTGAAGTGGATACGTGACTTGCCTTTGCATGTCTACGTAACGTGTTTGGCGAAGGAGGAGAAGGACGCTAATGATGTAACTCATTATTGGCCTATGGTGAAAGGGGCTTCTGTTGCAAAACAAGTTCCAGCTTTGTTTGACCACGTCTTATGTGGTGTGAGACGGACAGAGACAAACGATAAAGGTTTGCCAAAGGTAAAGAGATATATCGTTACGGACGAAGTGAGTGGGTGGCATGGCAAGACCAGAGACCCAAAGGGTGTACTGAAACCATTTGAACAAGTGGATGATGTCACTGAATTATTAACAAGAATGGCTACAGCCGAGGAGAAATAGTATGAGTGATTGGAACTTTACTAATCTTGACTTGTCTTCTGTCGAAGAAGGGTCAGGAAGCACACGCCTACAACAAGGTGTGTATACAGTGGAATGTAAGAACGCATCCATTGAACCCGTTGGTGCTACCAACAATCGTAAATTGGTTCTTGACTTCGATGATGTCGATGGTCAAGGTGATATAAGGGTGAACTTGAACATCAAGCACACCAGCAGTCAGGCACAAGAGATTGCCCTCAGACAGTTGAAATCATTTCTCGTCTGTGCTGGACACTCAACACCTGACAAGCCTGGGGATGTTGCGTCTCTGAAAGGATTGCAATGTAAAATCAGAGTCGGTTTAGGGAAACCTTGGACTGGTGACGATGGGGTGCAAAGACAGAGTTCAGAGGTCAAGTCGTTTATGCCTATTAAGGCAGACGCTAAGTCTGACAAGTCTGACCCTCCCGCAGATGACAAAGACTTAGACGACGAAATCCCGTTTTAGTCACTAGCAAAGAAGGAGTGGAAATCCTCCCCACTCCTTCTTTTTTTATACAGGTTTTAATATGGTCGAAGCACAAAAAATAATAGAAGCAATAGACGAGGGTTACGAGAAAGAGCCAAAAGAGAAAGCCAGAGATTATATCGGTGCATCTATGATTGGCACGGCTTGTGATGCCGAGATAGCATTTAGTCTGCGTGGGTTCCCAAACAACCCACCAACACCAAGACTCAAAAGAATATTTAGACTTGGTCACATTCTGGAAGACGAAGTCGTTAGAGATTTAAAAGTCAAAGCAGATGTCAGAGTCTGGGAAAAAGACGGACTGACTGGAAAACAGCACACATACGAAGAGTTGGGTGGTCACGTCGTCTGTCACATGGACGGACACATCCAGCTAGACGAGAGCAAAGAAGACTTACATGTTCTCGAAATAAAAAGCATGAACGATGCTTCATGGAAAAAGTTTCAGAAAGAAGGCGTGAAGAAATCACATCCAAGATATTACTCACAGCTACAGATGATGATGGGGATGTCGCAAATGCGTACATCTTTTTTTATAGCAATCAATAAGAATACTAGCGAATACCATTCTGAGATTGTGGACTATGATGACCTTGAGTTTATGTTCATTAAAGAACGGATTGAGAGGGTTTTACTTAACAAAGCGAGGAAGATTAGCGATGACGAAACAGATTGGAGATGCCGAGGGTGTTTTAAAAGGGGTGCGTGTTGGGGGCAAATTGATGTTCCCAAGTCATGCACGACGTGTAAGTTTGCAATCGCCAAGTCGGATGGTGACTGGCATTGCCAGAAACACGGACGAAGTGCCAGAGAACTGTGTAACTTTTACGAGCTTTATGAACCGTTGCCGAAGGGAAGCTGACATGAAGTATGAAGAGTTGGAAAAGAAATTTGTAACGTTACACAAAGAACGTTCCGAAGTTATGAAAGACATCGAGCATAACGAGAACGAAATCAACTCTATACTGGAACGCATTTCAAGAAGCAATCTTGAGAAGGATGACTTCGCAAAAGCCAATGATAAACGTAAGCATCTTCGCAAGGAGACCGTGGAACTTAACCACAAGAAGCGAGAGCTTGAAGCACAGATACAACTAATAAAGATGAGAATGAAAAATGAATAAGAAAAAATTTAATCGTACGTCCTTTCTAGGTACGGCAGACCAGCTTATCAACAGTGACAGAGCCAAGGTCTATGGGCCAGCAAAGAAGAACCATGAAGACATTGCTAAGATTTGGTCTGTGATTCTTGGTAAAGAGGTAACAGCTGAACAAGTTGTTATGTGTATGATTGGCTTGAAGATTTCACGGCTTATAAAAACACCAGAGCATGCAGATTCATGGGTGGACTTGTGTGCTTATGGAGCTATTGGAGGAGAAATAACAAATGAAAGTAATAGTAGAGAGCCCATACAAAGGGCTAAACGAGGCAGACCGAAAAAGAAATAAAGAGTTTGCACGTAAGTGTATGCTTGATTCATTAAAAAAGGGCGAGAGCCCTTTTTTATCTCATCTACTCTACACGCAAGTGCTAGACGAAGATGTAGAATCAGAAAGAAGAATAGGACTGGAAGCTGCATTTAAGTGGTACGAAGTTGCAGACTATGTTGTTGTCTACACAGACAAAGGTATAACCAAAGGAATGAAAGAAGGCATAAAGGTAGCCAGAGAACTGAACAAGACTGTTGAGTATAGGTCTTTCAAATGAAGGAAGTAATTGTTTACAGCCTGTGGTTGCTGATTGTTCCAGACGTTGAGTCGTCAGAAGTAAAACTAAAAAGACTAGAGTTTACCAGCCATGCAAGTTGTTTAGTTATGGCTAACTTACTTGAACAAAAGAGAGACCCCATTGTACAGAAGAAGCAATGCAGAAGGGTCATCAAGTATCCAACAGACCAAGACAATAATAATAAGTAGTTTGTTTGCTAACCTGTTATTCGCTGAGTTCAAAGTGTGGAGCGTCAATGAAAGGACGTCTGCCCTCAGACCTACGTAAGTCTATGTAAGCGTTCATAGCTTCTTCCATTGTTCCATCCCATTCACGAATGTCTGGTATCTGCCAGGCAGCGCCCCAACGGATTCCAACTCCTTCGTCTTGGGCTGCTTGTTTCATTGCGTCTGCAACGTCGTCGTACAGATTCAATTCCCAAGAGCCCCTTGAGCCAAGGTAACACATCAAGTCTACGGCATCACCAGTAAGGTGGCGTGACTTCATCGTCTTGGATGCGCCTTTTGCTACCAGTTCCTCTTGTTCTTCTTGAGTTCGCAGACCACAAATAACTCCGAAGTCAATTTTCGTAAGGGTTATGGCTTTCATAACAACAAGTTTCATGTTGTCATTCACGCCTTCAAGCTTGCCGAGGCTTCGCTCTGATAATTTAAATGTCATTTAGTTAATCCTTTTTGTTTCTCGTATGTCCTGAGTGACCCGATTCCGAGCATGCCACCGAGGACGGTTAAAAGTGTACCCATATCAAATTCTGGTAGCTCTGGTATTTCTACGCCAGCTATTGCACAGGCAAACACAATTAGGTCTTTAATTATAAAATGGTATAGGAAGGCAAACGCACACGTCCATCCAACTGCTGGTCGCCAACCGCCCTTGAACAGCGAGCCAGATGCAGCTTCAGCTTTGTTTACTTCTATTTGAGCGAGCGCTATCTGCTGGGCATGTTTCTCAGACATCGTGGCTATCTCGTGAGCCAACTTCGCCTTCTGGTCTTTGTCTTCAACAAATTTATCTAGTAGCCCTGTTATCGGGCCTATTAATGCTTGTATCATTTTCTACTCATCCATGCTGTTGTTCCCATATATGCGCCGACTATTCCAGCGCCTGATATATAGAATAGGTTACTAATATCCGCTAGAGCTTGTACTCGCTCTATTGGTACGAAAAACATAGCAAGAGTAAACGCACCCATTGCAATCAGTGTAAACCTAGCCATGCGTAACTGTGCTAAATTTTTTCGTAATTCTGTCTCTGTCTCTTTGATAGTTTTGATATGAGAGAGTTCTTCGTCACTCACAATACCATCACCATCCTCATCATACTCTGCATACTTTGATTGTTTTTGCAGCTTCTTCTGGGTCATCGTTTTGCCTTCAGTTCGTCTAGGCTTTTTGTTTTCTTGCCTCCGTCATACTCCCAGGCGTAACCACGATAGACCATCTCTTCGTTTAAGTTCGTCTGTCCTATGTAAATCCACCCCAACATTCTACCATACTTGCCGTCTTTTTCTGTCTTTACTCTGAGCCCTGAAGGTTCGCCGTCAGCAAGACGTCTTGTAAGAAATGCTTTTGCTTCGAGTCCCATCTGCTTTTCTTCGAGGTCACGTGTTCTGCTTTCTGGTGCGTCGATACCAGCAAGACGTACACGTTCTTTCTTTGTCAGGCTGAAGCCAAGGTCTATCACCATGTCGACAGTATCGCCATCAACTACTTTGGTTATTTCTTTTATGGCGTACTCGTACATTATTTAGTGATGCTCCTTAGATAAGACTTGGAACCATCATCAGATTCACCAGCAACTGCATCAACGATAGCTTCTTTGGCTGCTCTGTTACCACCGACAACTGGTATCCTGTTGGCAATTTCTCTGACTGCCTGTCTCTTCTTGCCAGTTCCTTCTTCTTCTAGTATGCCTCCAGCAAAGTTCATTGCTGAGTTACCAAGGCCAAAGGTCGGGCCAAGTAACGTTCCCCAAATTCTTTCTCGTCCGTAAGCTCCGTTGTCTATTTGTTCAACTGCTGTGTGCATCATGTCTCCAATAAGACCAAGACCACCCATTACAATCAAACCTTCAACATACCAGCCAAGGAAGTCGTTTTCATCTCCATGTACTTTTTTGTCATAGCCTAGAGATTTAAGAATGTTTCTCTTTCTAACCTCTGGGGTTCTGCCTTCTTCACCACCACGTGACTGCAAAATATCTTTTGCTGCTAGAGTTCCCATACCAAATGTTGGGCCAAGAGCTGCGAAAGCTAACAGTGGGCCAAAGTTTCCAGAGTTTGCTTCCTTCAAGACGTGTCCTGTAAGACGTGTCATCATCAGCGGGAATGACTTGAGCTGGAATACAACTGCACCTATTGGTGTCTGAGCCCACATTGGTACGTCGTCTGCATTAGGCTGGAAGATAGAATCATCAGCGAATCTAATCATAGCCATCTTAACATGCTTGTCTTGCAAGACGTTTTTATCGCCAAGAGATTTTGGATTTACTTCTGCCCCAGGCAGATACATCTCAAGACCATACATCTTCAAAGCTCTGTGTGCAGTTTTGTATGATGCTGGTTGCTGTGCGTAAGGCACGCCTTCCTTGAAGTTGTTAAATGCTTTCGTCTGCATCGCTTGGAAATAGTTGTAGCCAGTTGCTGCTGCTATCTGTCTGTTCATATCAGTCCAGTCTGTAAGCAACGTGGCATTGAAGAAAGCATGTGATGCCTTGCCATCAGGTGCGCCATACAGATGAATCATTCTTTCGTGAATGATGTTCTCCATAGCAACGCCTGTGTTTCTAATCGCTTGCCTCATCTCAGCATCTCTCAGGCTGTACATGCCTTTCATCCAAGACTTCATACTTCCAGAACGGATGATTGGTAACATCAGGTCACCAAGAGATGTAAGAGTTGTATATGAAAGCAACGTGATGTTATTAAAAAATCTCACGCCTCTTGAAGCTGACTGTATTGCCTTACCCCCCATAGTTGTCAGAGGCTTTTTCATAACAGGTTTCAAAGAACGCTCGATGAAATCATAATCTTGTGGTTGCAACACTCCTGTTTTGCCTTTGAAGTCATCGAGAGCATGCACGATTGCATCAGCACGTCTCTTATATGTCTGGTTCATTCTGCCAGTGCGTGGGTCTATTGGGGCCACAGCATAGAGAAGTTGTCTTGCAGCTGGAGCGCCAGCACCATTGTGTGTATTCACTAACTGCTCTGCAAACTTAAGAGCTTCAGCATCACTGTTTGCAAACGGCATACGTATTACGTCTTGCAGAGTAAATGTTTCTCTCATGCCAGATGCGTTTGTTGCACTCCTATCAAACCTAAACTGTTTGTTTGTTGATAGAAGTTTTGCAATTCCTTGTATGCCTTCTTCAGCTACTTGCATATAATCGTAAACAGCGTGGCTGTTGATGCCAAGCTCGTCTACATGAGTCATCTTTCTTGAGCTACCCTCAAAGTATTTAACCAACAACGCATCGAGGTCGCTCTCTAAATACTTCTCTAGGTCTCGAAGCTCGTCAATAAACTCTGGCCTATCAAGCTCAAGAACCCTTGAGTAATCAACATTGTCAAATGTTGGGCTCCTTGTTGTGCCTTTTACTGGAATAAATGTTCCGTCTGCACCGTCCTCATCATCTACTAACTTCATCATCACACCTTCAGCAAAGTCTTTTGCCTCTGCGTCTGTAGGTGTTCTGCCATTTAGAAGTGCGTCTTTGTTGTAGTATCTTTGTAGAACTTCGAGGAACTTATCCCTGTCCTTACCAATGGCTTTTGCGTTCCAAACTTGTGGGAAATAGTTTTGCCTATAGCCAACCATCAAGCCAGCATCTAGCATTGCTTGTCTTTCTGCTTCGAAAGCATTTCTAATTTGTCTGTAAACAACACGTTCTTGGTCGGTAAGAGCTGTCTCTTGACGGCTTCCATCCCCGTAACGTAATGCTTTTACAATCTTGGCATGAGACTTTGGTTGCTCTGCAATCTTGTCTGTGACTGTTGTGCCAACATTTACAGACTTCTTAAAGTACCTTTTCAAACTTCCGTCAGAGTCAGGCAAGTCTCTCATTGCTTTCTGAATTGGGAAGTATATGCCAGCAAAGCGTTGATTTAGATTAGGGAAATGGTTTTCATACCAATCACCCAGCCACCTAGCACCCATATCCCTTAAATTGTTAGACTGTGATTTAAGGAAACCAACAGGGCTAGACTTTCTAATTGTTTCTTCTTCGGCTGGTGTAAGCGTTCTCTTTCTCATAAGAGACATAAGAGCGCCGACATAGTTCGGGTCACCACCAGCTGATTCTAGTAGCTCTCCAAACTCACCAACAGGAATGTCGTTTATGCTGTTGAAGTCTCCGTCTTGAAGACCTCTTGCCATGCTTCCTACAGCACCTTTTGGAATTGGGTTGCCTGTAGTTTGTGCATAGATGCCATATTCCATATCATTAAACTCATCTGCGTCGATGTGTTTAATTTGATTTGAGTTAAACAGAACAGCTGTTTCGTGTTGAATACTTGAAGCGCCGTAAGTTCTGTTTGCTTCGACGAACTCGTCTCCATCATTCAAGCTATTTCTGTGTGTAGTTAAGAGGCCATCATATCCCATCTCTTGTAACATATTGTTAAATTCTGCTTGAGCGCCTGTCTTACTTCTGCCACCGAAGCGAACAAAAGCATCAATAACAGAGTTATAAATGTCTTCTCCAGTTCTTGGGCCAAACGCTCTGCCATCTACACCTCGCATACTAAGAGAAGAAATCATCTCTGCTGGGACGTCTTCTTCGTTAAACTTTGCCATGAGAGCTTGCAAGAACGGGTCGTCTTCAGACTGATATACGCTTGTTGCTCTGAAGTCTGCTGGGCTATCTAGTTTGATAACTGTAGGCAAGACATCAGACTCAAACTCCATGCCATTCTTTTTCATGTTTTCTACTAGACCACGCTCAACCTGTATGAGTTCGTCTAGCTGTTCCTTAACAAGAACTCTCTCGTCTGCAATCTCCCGCTGCAAGTAAGCATCTGGCTGCAAAGACGCATACTGTCGTCTTAGCTTGCCAATATCACGTCTTACCTGTGTTAGCTCGTAAGCATCCCAGTGCAAATCTTCTTTGATAATGTCTGAAAGGTTTGACTCATCTATCGCATCAACCATTGCATTGAACGTTGGTGTCCTTGCGTACATTTGTGATGCAACAAAAGGATTCTCTGTTACGTAAATGCCAGGGCCGTACAGTCCAATCTCAGACGGACGCATTTGCACGTTTGGATTGTTTGCTTTCTTTAGTTTGTTGCCACGTGGTGTCCCATGATAGAAGAACAATGGCATTTGGTTTGGCTCATCAAAGCCGTATCCACCTTTTACAAACCTAAGAATCTTTGTCTTCTTGTCTTTTGACATAGACATGAAGCTGTCATGTGCATAATCAGCTGCATAACTTGGGTGTGTAAGATACTTGCCTTCTAGTGAACCAGCCAGTGGTCGAGCAGCATTGTCTTCAAACATGTCGCCATACATGGACACACGTCTGTAAGCGTTCTTAACGTCTTGTCTTCCAATCTGACCATTAGCAATGTAAGACGAATACTCTATGGTTCTGTCGATTGCTCTGTCGAGAACAGCAATGTTAGCTATATTCTGTGTGTCGCCAGATATGCTTAGTTCGAGAATGTCATCACGAGTAATGTCTTCTTTCATGTAGCGTGATATGGAATCTCCAAACCATTCATTGGCTAGCATCTCATCTCTGGTCATAGAGTAGTAACCTTCGTACTTGTCTCCATGCTTGGCAATGACTTGGGCTTTTGCTGAATCATCAAGAGCATCGTAAGCAGCCTTGATTACATTCATCTCGTCTTCTGGCAACGCACCAGAACGAATCACCATTTTGTTTAGTTCTGTAATACCGCTGTCTACGTCGTCGCCTTTATTCAAAGCTGTAGCCAATCGTCTTACTGTGTTTCTAAAATTTTTAAAGTCTGGAAGGTTGTAGTTTCCAAATGCACCTTCACCTACTACAGCATAGTCTCCTCTTCCAAGACGAGCCATAATATCTGTAGTAATCCTGTTGGCGTTTTGCATAGTGCCATAGGATGACTTGTTAAGAATGTTCATCATTCTGTATGCAATAGTTCTGCTGACCTGTTGCATCTCTGTGTCTCTGTGAGTGATGTAAGACAACATCTCTCTTACAGAAGCACGAGCAGCAGAAGGTATGCCGTCGTTTCTAATGACACCTTTGTTGTGAGCTATCTCTGTGGCAATAGCCATCTTTGCTTTTTTAAACTTAGGCTTCAGTATAGCTGCACCACCTTGTGACTTTGCACGCTTGTTGTTTGCACGTCGTACAACTTCAGCATAGGCTTCATCTACCCTAGCTTTGTCGCCTACATGCAGAGCATCTAGCAGTTCTGACTCAAGAGCATCCCCACTTAACTTAAATGTTTCACGTGAAACACGTACTTGCTTGGCTGGCGCTGGCTGAGATTTGATTTTGTTTACAATCTCTACACCAATTTGGTCACCATACTCTGTGCCTTTGTGCTTTCTAAACAAGGCAAGCAAATCGTTAAGCTTCTTACCCTTAACTGATTCGGCTGAGTTCTGATTGATTGCTGGTGTATTTTTTGCAGTAACCCTTGCTCTGCTGTTCTTCTTTGTTTTTGCAACTTGCACAGCTTCATTAAGAGTTTGCTCTTTGATTCTTTCGTTCTTAATCTTTGTGTTCTTGGCTGTCTTACTTGGCTGAACCTTACCATTTGAACGCACTGGAGGCTTGTTAGCCATATCTGGCTTAGAACCACCAATAAGATTAGTGGTGTTTTCAACCTTTTGATAAACAGAGTTTAGCTGCTTATCAATCATGCCAATAAGGTTTTGCGTAGACGAGGCTTCTAGGTTCTTTACTCGACCAGGGATTCCTTCAGCTGGTACAAATGTTCCGCCATAACCATTGTAGTAAAAGTCTTTTAATTGTTCGGCTACTTTCTCCATATCCGCTTGAGTAGAAAAGTCGCCATAGTTACGTGCGTCAAACCCGTCGTCTGTACCGTACTGTTTGCCGTCAATTATTTCGTCGTAGTTGTTGATTCGGTCACGAATAATCTTGACCATACCTTTTCTGCCAGCTGCACCTTTTCTTAGCGGAGAGAATATAGCGTTCTCTGCACCATCTCGTGCCACCACTTTGGAATTTGGAACCATCTCTAGCAGAAGCTGTTGCAGTTCTTTGTGAGCTTCAACAATACCATCTGCACTATCACGACCTATTGCACTCTCTAGGTTTTCTTTAGTGATTTGCAACTGGACAAGACGCTTTTGTATATGTCGTCCAAACTCAGTCTTTGGCTTATCATCTACACCAAGACGGAATGTAACTTCTTCTTGTACGTCAGGAATAATTTTAGCGAAGATAGGCTCTAGGTCTGGGTTTAGTTCAGCACCATAGTAGTACCTGTCAAAGATACCTTTGACGTACGTAGCAATCCTTTGCCAAAACTTCTCTGTAGCCAAGTCTGGTGAGGCTTTCTTTCGAGAGACCCACATTTCAAACTGCTCTGCAAAGTATTCTTGTGGGCTTGTAGGTTGCCTTACAACATAGTCAGGTCGACCTTCTTTGCTAATTGTTTGGTTCTGAAGGTAACGTGACTCATCTATAGAACCAGAATCTACACGACCTCCTTTGTAATGTGTCTTAGCTATATTCCAAAACTGAGCCCTGTCTTCTGGTGTCAGAATGTTTCTGTAAGCCCAGTGACCAACCTCATGGTACAAAACGTTTATTGTAGGAGTAAGCTGAGTCATGTCAGTGCCACGACCCTGACCAGTTCTCATGGTTACAGCGTTATCTCTTTGTGTGTAATAACCTCTGTATGCCCCGATAGTATCTGTCGTCTTGCCTCTGATTAGGGGAGCCTTGTCTGGGTCTCCTCCAAGCATATCAATAAGCCTTTTGGCTCCAGCGATTTCTTCTGATGAGTGACCAGCAAAGATATTTTCTATAGCCATCTTTGCTTCTGCTCTTGTTTGAACAGGTTTGTTTACACCGTCAGGTGCAATCTTAGCCATAAGGTTTTCAAGAAAAGCTATCTGCTCAATACGTGCATCCATTGCACTTTCTTTTACAGGCCAGCCACCCATACTGAGCTTGTCTTCCATAACCATTAAGGTTCTGCCAGTAATGGCATTTCCCTTTAGCCCATTGGCTCCACGGAAACCCATATCACCAAGTATATTGTTGACAATGGCTACCTCTGCTTCACTTAGCTCAAGTTCTTTTTCATTGAACTCAGCTTCGTCCATAGGCTTTTTAATAACGTCTTCACGTGTTTGCCCTGGGACTTCGCCAGAAGGTAAGCT
>CENW01060458.1_pt1 | contig 13847 bp, 10 predicted proteins | sample 530241 | NCBI WGS metagenome assembly CENW01 (sample SAMEA2619818, study PRJEB7988) | marine metagenome | isolation source: saline water (ENVO:00002010), including | reverse complement strand
ATTGATGGAAATGTAATTTCATCAACTGATACTGATGGAGATATCAAGTTAGATCCCCATGGTACAGGTGAAGTACACATTCCAGATGATACATTCCTTTCGTTCGGAGACGACAAGGATGCTAAGTTTGAATATGATGAGAATGGAACTGACCAGTTAAATTACACTGGTGCAGATCTTCGTATTAATGTTACTACTAACTCCACCAGTATTGATACTGGAGCATTAATTCTCGAAGGTGGTGCTGGTATTGAGAAAGATGTTCATATTGGTGGTGGTCTGAATGTAACAGGTCATTCAGTTTTTGACCAAGTTAAAATTGCAGATAATATCATCTCTACCCTTCCAGGTGGAACTGATGTTCTGTATTTAGATCCATATCCCGATGGTCTGAGTAATGAAGGTACTGTAATTGTTAAGGGTAACCTTCAAGTTGATGGTACAACTACTACCGTTAATTCAACTTCAAAGACTTTAAACGATCCAATCTTCCATATTGGTGACGTTACAAGTACCAGAACTGTAATGGCGGACGCCAGTTCTGGCGCTACATCACTGACTCTGGATTCGGTTGTTGGTATCAATACTGGTGATGCTATTTCTGGAACTGGTATTGCTAATAATACTACAATCAGTTCTTATAATACTACCGCTAAAACAGTTACTTTTAACAATGTAACAACTGCTGGTATTTCTACCACAACACAAGTAACTATTACCCACGGTTACGATAGTAATACTGATAGAGGTATTTCTTTCGCATTTAATAGTGGTTCTGGTGTTGCGGATAACAAGACTGGTTTCTTTGGTATGGACGACAGTTCCATCGCCAACAGTGCGGCGGATGCTGATAACCACGGAACTCACGCAGACGATAGCAGAAGATGGACCTATGTTCCTGATGCTTCTATTGCTAATAGTGTCGTCACAGGAACAAAGGGATTCCTTGATATCAAAGGTATCTACTATCAGTCTGGTGATTATGCTACTGGTGGTGTTGTCTACTTTGATGATACTGGTCTTCAGAGATCCACAAATGCTGTCGCATCTCCAGTTGTTGCTTCCAAGCAAATCTTAACTGCTATCACCAAGAAAACATTTGACTTAAGTGTAGCAATTACTGCATCTGCTGGTGATATTATTAGACAGGATAGTACTGGTGCTTATGGTGTTGTTGAATCTGGTGTTTCTGGTGGAACACAAGTAAGTCTAATTGGTATTGAAGGAACATTTACTACTGGAAACAACCTTAGAAGAGAAGGTGTTAACGGTTTCATTTCAAACCTCGCCTCAAGTCCCAATACAATCACCGACATATATACTAACAAACCCCATTGGACTTCAACACTCGACGGGGGTACCTTCTGACATTAAATGGAAAACCAATCTGAAGTGGACGTGAATGTCCTGATTAAAATTTATAATTCTAAATTAGCAGCAGTATCAAATCAAAATGTTCTTCTTGAGGCAAAGTTAGCAACTCTGTCTCAAGATTATAAGGAACAACTCGATGCTTTGCTAGAAGAAAACGCCGACCTTAAGGCACAATTAGAAAAGTAATATGGCAAAACCATCAACTAGGCAAGGACTGATTGATTACTGTTTACGTCAACTTGGTGCTCCAGTGTTGGAAATCAACGTGGATGATGACCAAATTGATGACTTAGTTGATGATGCTATTCAATATTTCAATGAACGTCACTATGACGGCGTTGAAAAGATGTATCTCAAATACAAAATCACCGAAGATGATGTAAATAGAGGTAGAGCAAAAGGAACTTCTGGTACAGGTATTGTTAGAACTACTGCTACAGATACTTCCAATAGAACTTATAACTGGTATGAAACGGAAAACTACATTCAAGTTCCAGATTCTGTAATAGGAATTGAAAAAGTATTTAAGTTTGATACTAGTTCCATCTCTGGTGGAATGTTCAGCATTAAGTATCAACTATTTCTAAACGACTTATATTATTTCAACTCTGTTGAACTGCTTCAGTATTCAATGGTCAAGTCTTATCTTGAGGATATTGATCATCTGTTGACTACGGATAAGCAAATCAGATTTAATAAGAGACAAGATAGATTATATCTGGATATTGACTGGGGTTCACAACCGAAAGACGAATTTATTGTTCTTGAGTGCTACAGGGCACTTGATCCAGCAACATTCACCCAGATTTATAATGATAGTTTCATGAAACTGTATCTTACTGCTCTCATAAAGAGACAGTGGGGAAGAAATCTTAGTAAGTTTAAAGGAGTTAAACTTCCTGGTGGTCTCGAACTTAATGGAGGAGAAATTCTTCAACAAGCAGAATCAGAATTAGCAGATATCAGATCAAGAATGATGTCTGAGTTTGAATTACCACCCCTCGATTTTATTGGATAATGGCTCTTAATCCGTTCTTTTTACAAGGTACTGCAGGTGAACAGAGACTAGTCCAAGATCTGGTCAATGAACACCTGAAATTTAATGGTGTAGAAGTATTATACATTCCCAGAAAATTTGTAAATACTAAGAGTATTATCGAAGAGGTTCAAACATCTAAGTTTGACGATAACTACTCAATCGAAGCATATGTTAATAATTTTGATGGATATTCTGGTGCAGGAGATATTTTAACAAAATTTGGTGTAAGTGTAAGAGATGAACTTATGCTTACAATCTCCAAAGAGAGATTTGAAGAATTTATTGCTCCATTTTTGGCGGCAGAAGATGATGGAACTGGAACTGGTGAAATCATTTTATCAACCAGACCAAGAGAAGGAGATGTAATATACTTCCCATTGGGAGAGCGTTTATTTGAAGTCAAATATGTTGAGCACGAAGATCCTTTTTATCAGTTAGGTAAAAATTACGTTTATCAACTTAAATGTGAACTCTTTGAATATGAAAATGAGGTATTTGATACCTCTATTGAGACAGTTGATACTGTTATTCAAGATGAAGGATTTATAACAACATTGAATCTGGTTGGTGCTGGAAGAACTGCTACCGCTGTTGCACAAATTAGTGGAACAGTTCCTAGTGGATATCTCACCAAGATTCATTTGAATAATGATGGATATGGATATACATCAGTACCACATATTGGAATTAGTTCTTCACCAACAGGTCAGGTTGGTGATAATGCTGAAGCAGTTGGTTTCTTAACTACTAAAGGTGGAGTCACTTCTCTTGAGAAGATTCTCCTAATAAATGCTGGTGCAGGATATACAGTAGCACCAACTATCACAATTACAGGTGGTGGTGGAGCAGGTGCTGCAGCAACAGCATCTATTAGAACTACTGGTACTGGCGTCATAAGAGTTAATGTTACTGACGGTGGTGTTGGTTATAGTACTGCTCCAACAGTAACGATTAGTGGACCTCCAATCAATGCAGCACCTGTTGCTGTTAGTGTAGTAACAACTGTTGATGATAATTTTTCATATAACGTTTCTGAGAAATTTGATTCACAACTTACAACGTTTGATAGAGAATTAACATTCGACAAGAATTCATAAATAGAAGAAAGTATTTTTTACAATGGCACGATTAGGCATATCAACTGGAACTACACCAAATGATGGTACTGGCGATTCGTTGATTGTCGGTGCTGATAAGATTAATAAGAATTTTGAAGAAATTTATAATGCAATAGGTAATGGAACTACCATCTTTGCAGGTAGTCCAAATATGCAGGTTGGTGTTATCACCGCAGGTATTGTTACTGCAACAACACTTTATGGTGACGGATCCAATCTAACAGGTGTTGGTGCTGATGTAAGCATTCAAGATAATGGAACTGGAATTGGTACAGCAAGAATTATCAATTTTGGAGATTATCTTGATGTATCTTCAATTACTCCAACAGGAATTTGCACGATAACTTCTACCTTTGTTGGTAGTAATCAACTTGGACAAAGAACTGAGGTATCTCAACAAACAGGAACTCTAACAGATACTGGAAATACTTCAAAAGCAAATATTCAGTTTGCTGGATTTAAATCATATACACTCTATAAAGTTGAAACTTCACACGCTGCTTGGGTTACATTATATACAAATCAAGCAACAAGAACTGCTGATGCAAGTAGATCAATTACCACTGATCCTGCTGACGGATCTGGAGTAATTGCAGAAGTTGTAACAAGTGGAGCACAGACTAAACTTATTACACCTGCTACAATTGGATTTAATGATGATAATCCAGTTTCAACTACAATTTATGCGAAAGTTGAAAATAAAAGTGGCGGATCAGCAAATATCACGGTAACTCTGACCATTCTTCAATTGGAGACCTGATGGAAAATACTAGAAGATATGCAGTGATAACATGTGATAGTTGTCACTTAGATTCTTTGTATGATGATTTAGAAACTGCAGGTGGGAATGAATGTATTCCAGAAAGAGAAGTTGTTTGTGCTGAAAGAAAACCAAACAGCAAAATAACACTATATGAGTTGACTGAGGAAGAGGCAAATAATTTACAAAATGATAGTAGAGTTTCTTATATTGATGATTATGATGAGAGTAATGCACAGGATATTCATGTGCTTGACTATGAACAATCTTCAACCAAATTTGATAAGGGTGCTGGTCAAAATGCCGAACACATAAATTGGGGATTGCTTAGATGCACCGAAGGGGAAAATAGATATGCATGGGGTGCTGATGGTATACCAACACAGACTGGAATTGCAACCGTTACTTGTAGTGGAAGAAATGTTGATGTAGTTATTGTTGATACTGCAATGGATGGAGATCATCCAGAATTTGCAGTTAATGCTGACGGAACTGGTGGAAGTAGATTTGTTAGATATAATTGGTTTCAACACAGATCTGCTGTAAATTCAGGACATCCAGCAAACTATGATTATGATGCTCAATTAGCAGCAGGAACTTCAGATCACTCAACACATTGTGCAGGAACTGTTGCTGGAAATACACAAGGTTGGGCAAGAGATGCTAATATTTACAATATAGATGTTTTTGGTACTAATAGTGGTAATGCAGTAAAACTTAACGGAACAGAAGCATTTCAATACATAAAAGAATTTCATCAAAATAAACCAGTCAATCCAGTAACAGGTAGAAGAAATCCAACAATTGTTAATAATAGTTGGAGTATACAAACAGAACGTTCTCGCGTAACACACGTTTCTGTAGCATCAACAGGAAGACCTGTAGAGCAGGTTGAATGGCGAGGAACTACTTATGATGGTCCATTTACTATAGATCAATTAGAGTCTTATGGTATTATGCAAGCCACGGATACTGGTGGCGCATACGGTCAAGGAACTGTTTTAGCTGGATCTCAGAATGTTAGTATGATAGTAGCAGCAGAAGAAATGATTGATGCTGGTGTAATTAGTTGCGGAAGTGCTGGAAATCAAAAATATAAAATATGTAAATTAAGTACAGAAGAAGATTGGAATAATAATTATAAGGGAGATGTTCAACATTCTGTGCTTGGATATGTTCGTGGTAGTAATCAATATTACCATCGCGGTCAATCAGTAGGTGCTTCACCTATGGATTCATATCCCAATCCAACAACATTTCCTCAAAAATCTCCAATACTTGTTGGAGCAACAAACTCTGCTGTTGTTGATGCAAAGAGATCATTTAGTAACTGTGGTCCTAGAGTGGATGTGTTTGGACCAGGAACTAATATTCAATCGGCTAGACATAGTGGATTTTTTATTAATGATCCAAGAGATACTGATTATGGTCTTGCTAAACAAAATGGTACTAGTATGAGTTGTCCTCAGATAACAGGACTACTTGCATGTGTTTTGGAACTATATCCAAGGGCAACTCCAGCAGAAATTAGAACTTATATGGAGACTCATTGGAAACAAAATCAGTTGCTAGATACTGCTGGTAGTTACACAGATGAAAACTCATTACAGGGTGCTGCAAATCTTTATGCGTTCCATAAACCAGAAAGAGAACGAGAAGGAGTTTTAGTTCCAAGGATTGGTGAATGGTTTAGACCAACAGAGGGTCAACTTTGGCCAAGGAAGAGATATCTGTATTGACGGTAAAGACATAAATAGTAAAAAAACTATTTGTGATAATGCCAGCAGGAAGAACAAATAAATTTGCTAGAGCTAGGCAGCATTTGAGATCAACTCATTTGGATGAAAAAATCCAAATGCTTAGTGAAATTCCTACTAATAATACATCAACATTTTTTGTTGTTGAACCAGATGTCTTTGAGACTATCCCAGCAGTTCGTGCTCCATTGGATTTGGATGCCGATGATGCTGCATTATTGGGAAAAGACACTTCTGGTTTGTTTGATGATGCAGGAAATTCATTAGCTGAGTCTCCACCAGGAGACACAAGTTATATTCTTGGACCAATGGTTAGTGTTTACTTTCCAGATGGTGATTATAGTGCTATTGGATATATTCAAAAAGATACAAGAAAAGTAATCAACCTTGCTAGAATCCCAGGAACAGTTAGTGGTTGGGGTATTGGTGGTAATGTTGAAGGATTTACTAGCTACAGTCAGTTGACTGTAGAACAAGCTTTATGGTATAGAGATAAACTAATTAATGGGAATACCTCTCAGTATAGAGTATTTTACATCGGAGTATTTGAACAATTAGATTCTGAACCAGGTGTTTCTGACCCAAGTACTGGTGTTGATATTGATGAATATGGTAGATGGTTTGGAGATATCATTGATGCTGGATATGAAATAGAACCAGAGAGAAGAGAGTTAATTAAAAAGGGTAAAACAGGAGCAGATCCTGATATGCCTCCTGGTATTGCAAATCCAGCAGTTCAGAAATTAAAGAATAAATTAAAGCGTGGAGAAAATTTAACTATTGATGACTTTCCATCAGCAGCAGATTTTTCTGCGTTTAAAAATGGTGGTGGAAATGCTGCATTGAGAGATGGAAAAACTGTTGGTGAAGTAATTAGGCAGGGTATTATAAACATTAATGGATATGATAGTGGTGCTAGACTTGCAGACTTTGATGATTACATGGGTCCAGCATTTGGAAATGACACTGTAGCAAATAGAGAAAGACAAAAAGCAGTAGATGCTAGAAATGATGCAATTTATGATTATTGGAAAAATAATTATAGACCAGATAAATCTATCAATCCAGATGGTCTCACACAAAAAGAAATAGATGATATGCCGGACTGGTATAGAGATATATCTACTCCACCAGATCCAAATAATCGTATGGGAGTATTTAAAGATACTCCCGTTGGTAAAGCAGTCAATGACTTTTTGAATGATCCAGTTCATGGTGGATGGAGATCAGCTCTTTTTGATGCTGGTATAAGTGCAGTAGGTGCAGGATTAAGCAAAGGAAAAGCACCAGGAGGATTGGCTAGAGGAAGAGGATTCACTGTTGGTGCAACAGGATTAAAGCAACCTGGATATCAAGCATTAAAAGGTGGTCAAAATCTACACAAAGGTAGTAAAGGTATATTAACCAATCCTTTAGGACAGAAACAAGTATATTCTGCACCAACAGTTGGTCAGCGTGGACCAAGTGCAATGAGACCTGGTACTGGTGGATCAAGATATGTAGAATATGGTTCCAATCCTTTTGGTGGAGCACAAGGAAAAAGTGGTCAAGCAGGTGGTGTTGTTGGTAGTGTTGTTCCTCCTGGTGCAAGACGTATTGGTGGACCTGAACCACAATCTGCAGTAGATCCTAAAAGTTTCCAGAAAGGTCAAAGGATTTTTCAAAAAGCATTTGATCCTAAGTATGCTAATACCCCCACAGCACAAAGGATACGTCAGCAAGCAGGTAAAGCAGGATTTGGTGATTCGCCAAATATTCCTGCATCCCAATTGCCAACAAGACCTCAACCATCTATGAAACCTGGTGGTAAGTCTTTTAGCAACTTTGCACAAAATGCATTAGGTACTGCTGCTGGTGCTGCTGTTGCAGCAGACATTCTTACACCAGCACCTGCAGAGTCAGGAAGAAAAATATCTGCAGAGGATGGACAAAATAAACTTCAAAAAGCGTTGGGTAAAGAATATACTCTTGAACCCATAAGAAGTGGTAAAGGCGATCACGTAAGATTCCAAATTACCAAAAATGGAGTGCCTGTTCAAGGTGCAATCGTTGGTGGTGGTGTTAGAGGTTCAGGAACTAAAGGACAACGTAGAATTTCTGGTTCATTTGAAGGTGGTATTGATGATTTTATTAGTGCTCAAACAGGCACAGGTAAAGCAGACACCGGTGGTTTCGCACAAGGAACTAGAAAAATTGAAATGGGAACTAAAAAACTTCCCAGAACTAAAACTGGTCCTAGAACACAAAAACAAACACCACCACCAACAGAAGAAACACCAGTACGACCACCAACTAACCCAAGAAGTAGAATTAAGTCGATGCCTGGCGTTCCAATAGATGACCCTGCTGCACCGACACCTGCACCCACACCTGCACCGACACCAGCACCTACGCCAGCACCTACGCCAGCACCTACGCCAGCACCGACACCAGCACCTAAAGTTAAAAAACCATATCAGAAAAAAGTTAGAGGTAAATCCACATCTACACCCAGAGGTAGAGGTGTAGGATTTGGAAATACTAAGGCACCTAAGTCTCAAGGACCTGTTATAGATCCAGCAAATACGCAACCATCTAGTATATACCCTTCATACAATCCAGGTCAATTATCAAATCCACCAAGAACTGGTGGATTTAATAACCCAGCAACAGATCCATACAATCAGGGTCAATATCAACCAGGTAGTGGATTGAGTGGGAGAGCTCGTCGTGCTATTGGTAGATTTAACAGAGGATTTAGCAGAGGCATGATAAGATTTTCTCACGAACTTGAAGGTCAAATGCTTGCGGAAAATCGCAGCAGAATTTTGCGTAATATTAAAAAACCATATGAGTTACCAGAAGCGAAGTCTGAGAAGGTTAAGCATCGTCCAAATGCAAATAGATGGTCTACAAGATCTGTTGGTGATGGTTTAATGAAGAAAGCAGAAGTTCCAACATCCTTTAAGAGACTTGAGGATACTATGTGGAAAAAGCAAGATCGTCATTGGAATGAGAGACATTCTCAAGAGAGGAAGAATATGATTCTGGATACAGTTGGAACTTCAGATCATGCTTGGGAATATATTACTGATCGTAGTGCATCAGGTAATGATGCAAAGATGTATGAACACTTTGGTCAAGGTATGAAGAATAGAATTATTGAAAAGAAAAAAGTTGGTAGTGATTACATCATTAAAATGTATAATGAAGAAGGAAAGGTTGAAACTGTAACTCAATCAGTTCTCAATGAAAGACTTCAAAAACAATATGAATTAGCAGAACAAGAAACCATTTATGCTCCTAAAGATCCTTTGGTTGCAAGAATCAAGAATAAATTCTATTCTCAAATAGATTATCCAAATAAACCAGCAAAACTTGGATATCCAGATGAACCACCCAAACAAATGATAGGTGGATATCATCCAGACTTTGGAGATAGACACTCTTATTATAATAGATTGGATAGACATAGTGCAGATACTATGCAAAATGCTCCTACACAAGATATGAAAATTGATATGAAGGTTCAAAAGCAAACTACCAGACAAAAGGCGTTGAACATTATCAATAACATAAGAGCTGCTAAAATACAGCATTCAAAGGCAATAAAGAAAAATAAATAGTTCGTTGGTAAACCAATAAAATGGCAAGAACAGTACCTGGATCAGGAGCAGTCATATCAGCAAATTTTAATTCCTCATATGGAATTGAATCGTTTACCATCTCAAATGGGGGAACTGGATATGCTTCAACAGATCCTCCACAAATATCAATAACAGGAACTACAGTACCAACTACTGCTGGATCTTTTTATCCAATCATAGTTAATGGTGAAATATCATCAATTAAAGTCTTATCTTCTGGTTCGGGATATATTCCATTAGTATCAGTAGCATCAACAGCAGTCGGTATTGCATCTATTAGAAGAGTAGGAAACAACGAATTTATTGTTGGTAATGATGTTGTTAGTGCTATTCTTCTTGAGAATCCTGGATTTGGATATAGTTCTCAACCAACTGTTACGATTGCAGATCCCCCAATCATTTCTGGTGCTCAAGGAAACTTCAGATTCAATGAAATTGTTAGAGGTGAAAGGTCTAAAGCTGAGGGAAGAGTAAGAGAGTGGGATAATGAAAATGCTCTTCTGAAAGTATCTAATGTTTCAATAGGTTCAACTGTACCAGTTGGATTTTTCCCAGGAGAAATGATTGTTGGTACGGAGTCTGGCGCATCTTGGATGGTTCAGGTTTATACACATGATGATACATATGATAAATATACCGAGAATGATGAGTTTGAAACTCTTGGAGATAACCTCTTAGATTTCACTGAAACCAATCCATTTGGGACATTTTAATGTTAGGAAATTATTATTATCACGAAATAATCAGAAAGACGATCATCGCCTTTGGAACTTTGTTCAACGATGTTCATGTTCGTCATACTGATCAAGCAGGTAATTCTGCAGGTGACTTAAAAGTCCCACTTGCTTATGGTCCAAGTCAAAAATTCTTAGCAAGAATTACTCAACAGGCAGATTTGAATAAACCAGTTCAAATTACAATGCCTAGAATGTCGTTTGAAATGACTTCTATTGACTATGATCCATCTAGAAAGTCTAGTCTAGTTCAAACATTCAAAACTTGTGATGATGGAAGTAAGGTAAAGAAAGTATTCATGCCTGTTCCATATAATATTGGATTTGAATTGAATATTCTATCCAAATTGAATGATGATTCTCTTCAAATTTTGGAGCAGATTTTACCATACTTTCAACCACATTTTAACTTAACTATTGACTTGGTTGAGTCGATTGGAGAAAAAAGAGATATTCCAATTATCCTCGAATCAGTTAGTTTTCAGGATGATTATGAAGGAAACTTTGATACAAGAAGAGCACTGATTCATACTCTGAGATTTACAGCAAAAACATATCTGTTTGGTCATATTGCCGATAGCAGTGATGGTCTTATTCGTAAGGTTCAGGTTGATATGTATAGCAGTACTGATCGTAAGACTGCTAAGCGTGAAATGCGTTACACAGTCACACCAACATCAAAAGTTGATAGAAATGATGATGGCGTAATTGATAATGCCGATCACCTTCTTCTTGAACCTGGAGATGACTTTGGATTTGATGAAGAGTGGCAGTTCTTAGGAGACAGCAAAACTTACAGTCCAGCTAGACAAACTGATATTTAATAACCATGAGTGATAATTATGACGCTATTGACAAGGCACTCGATGTTGAGAGTAGCATTGTTGAATCAGAACCAATCAAACCTGTTCCACCAAAAACGGAAAAGGATGATATAAAAAAAGACTATGAATATACTAGAGCAAACTTATATTCTTTGATTGAAAAGGGTCAAGAAGCAATCAACGGTATTATGGAACTTGCTGGTGAGAGTGCAAGTCCCAGAGCATATGAAGTTGCTGGTCAGCTAATCAAATCAGTTGCAGATACTACTGATAAGTTAGCGGACCTCCAAAAGAAAGTGAAAGATTTGGAAGAAGATAATACCAAAAAAGGTCCAAACAATGTTACAAATAATGCCTTGTTTGTTGGATCGACAAGTGAGTTATCTAAACTTCTGAAACAAGGTTTTCTAAATAATACAGAAGATACTCCCAAGTAATGGCGAAAAAATCCTGTAAAAAGGGATACTACTATTGTTACGCTTCTAAGAAGTGTAAAAAAATCCCTATGGGATATGTTGTTGGTATGGGTGGTTGGCTCCGCAAAGAAAAAGACGAGGAAGAAACTGAGGGTAAGAAAAAGAATGGAAATGGTGCAAATGGCAATGGAAATGGGAATGGGGGGTCTGATGGGGGCTCTGATGGCGGAGGAGTATCGGAAGCGTGGAGCGCAAAGTATAAAAAGTCCATCGATTGCGATAATCCAAAAGGATTCTCTCAAAGAGCACACTGTCAGGGAAAAAAGAAAGTGACTGAAGGAAAAGAAGGAGATCATGAAGTCTCAATGGCGAAGTCGCAACTTAAAAAGTCTGCAGAGAATATCGCCAAGTTAAGAAAAGTCTTAAAGAAAAAGACTGATAAAGATAATCTTCCTGCCTGGGTTCAAGCAAAAATCACAGATACGGAGCACAATACTGATGCCGCCGCTGGATATATGGAAGAGGGGAAACGTGATGGTAAGTCTGCTAAGTCCAAAGGTTACTCTCTCCGCGACTGGTTTAAAGGTGGTGGTTGGGTTCAAACAGGTGGTAAGTACGATGGAAAACCATGTGCCAGACAACCAGGACAAAAAACTAAACCATTTTGCCGTGATGCTGATGATCGAGCAAGCATGAGCAAGAAAGAGAGAAACAGAAGAGCGGCAAAGAAACGCAGAGAAGACCCAAATCCCAACAGAAAAGGTAAAGCAAAAATGGTAACCGATAACTATTCAAATTGGAGAAACGAACTTCAACTTGATGAAGGTGCTGCAGCAGCAATCCGTTTGGGATTAGCAGCAGGAACTGCTATTGGTGGGGCAATTCTTGGTAAAAAAGCACATGATTCGGTCAAGGGTATGGTTAAGAAAAGAAATGAAAAACTTGACGATGCTCTTAGAAAAGCACGCGGTATCAAAGAAGGACGTTACTCTGGCGGTGGTGGTCTGAGACCTGGTGATAGAATTAAAATGCTTGATGGAAGTTTGAAGTCTCTCAAAGATATCGATGCTAAGTTGAAAGAGAAAGGTACTAAAAAAGAAGAGTTTGTAAATGAAGAAGGTAAATCTCCATTTTCTACTCCTGGTTTAGATAGAAAAAATAAAATTAAAAATTGGCAGAAGAATGCTGATAAGGTTTTAAGACCACAACAACCAGTTCAATTAGATAAAGCACATTTTGAACCAGAAGGTGAACTGGTTGATGAAGGCAAAAAAGATGCTTGCTATCATAAAGTCAAGTCTCGCTATTCTGTCTGGCCAAGTGCTTATGCCTCTGGTGCATTAGTCAAGTGTCGTAAAGTTGGTGCTAAGAACTGGGGCAATAAGACAAAGAAAGAGAGTTACGAACTTGGAGAAATGACTTCTGAAAGGAAGATAGATAAAAAAATTCAAAAGAAGATAAAGTCTAAGGATTTAAATCCTTCGGAATACATCAAAAATTCAAACATGATGCCTGGATCAGGTATTCCTAAGAAACTTGCAGATGATTATCAGTTCTCCAACTGGAGAGATGACTTTCAGGCAATGGAATTTGAGTCTGTAGATATCATCAAAGCAGAACCACTGAAACCAACTGATGGTATCGGCAGCAGAATGCTTGGTGAAGCAAAAAAGTGCTGGAAGGGTTACAAAAAGGTAGGAACCCAAAAACTTTTCGGTAAGACTTACAACCGTTGCGAAAAAATCAAAGAAGACTGGCAGAAGTCAAACCGTAACGATGGTGTTGATGGTATGAGTCAGAAATCTGTGAATGCTTACAAACGTGAGAATCCAGGTTCAAAGTTACAGACTGCGGTAACTGGTAAAAATCCTAAAGGTAAGGATAAAAAGAGACGCAAGTCATTCTGTGCTCGTTCTAAGGGTCAAAAAGATATGCACAACATTGATTGTTCTAAGACCCCAGATAAGAAAATCTGTAAAGCACGTAAACGTTGGAGATGCTGAATTAGGTTTTTATTATGAGTGAACAGTATCTTGGTAATCCCAATCTAAAAAAAGCAAATACGGCGATTGAGTTTACAGAAGACCAAATCGTCGAATTTTTGCGTTGTAAGGAAGACCCTGTTTATTTTGCAAACAACTATATCAAGATTGTTTCTCTTGATGAGGGTCTTACACAATTCCATCCATATCATTTTCA
>CENW01146980.1_pt1 | contig 13860 bp, 14 predicted proteins | sample 530241 | NCBI WGS metagenome assembly CENW01 (sample SAMEA2619818, study PRJEB7988) | marine metagenome | isolation source: saline water (ENVO:00002010), including | reverse complement strand
TCGATATGAAAAAAGTTACAAAAGTTGATTTAAGTGGACTTTATTGTTTAGATGATTTAGTTCAAAGAGCAATACAAAACAAAATAAAAGTATATATATCTAATGCAAAAAATAGTTTTGTTGATTTAATTAATGAAGTTAATATTCTTAAAGATTGTAGTTTCAATAAATCAAATAAAGAAATATTTACTTCAATTATAAATAATAGAAATTAATATTAAACAATGATTAAGAATAAATTTAGGAATATTGCTATAATAGCTCATGTTGATCATGGAAAAACCACACTAGTTGATGGTCTTTTAAAGCAAAGTGGTACATTCAAGATTCATGAAACCGTATCAGAAAGAGTTATGGATTCTATGGATCTGGAAAAAGAACGTGGAATAACCATAACTGCTAAAAATACATCTATTTTTTATAAAGATATAAAAATTAATATTGTTGATACACCTGGACATGCTGATTTTGGTGGCGAAGTTGAAAGAAGTTTAAATCTTGTTGATGGAGTGTTGTTGTTAGTTGATGCTAGTGAAGGACCACTGCCACAAACTCGTTTTGTATTACAAAAAGCTTTAAACAAAAATCTTCCTATAATTCTTGTAATAAATAAAATAGATCGTTCAGATGCTAGAATTGATGAAGTTATAAATGAAGTATATGATTTATTTATTGATTTAGATGCAAATGATGATCAAATTGAATTTCCAATAATATATACAAATGCTAAAGACGGATCAGCCCATATGAATATACAAGATAATTCAAATGATTTAATACCTCTATTTGAATTGATTGTAGATACTTTTCCTGGACCAAAAGTAGAAGATGATTTGTGTACTCAATTTCTTGTTACAAATATTGACTATGATTCATATGTAGGTCAAATTGCAATTGGTAGATTGAATAATGGAAATATTATAAAAAATAAGCAATATAGTTTATGTGGTGAAAATGAGATTAAATATAATCAAAAATTATCTGCATGCTATACATTTAGTGGACTAAAGAAAATGAAAGTAGATAAATTAGAATCAGGTGATATAATTGCAGTTGCAGGTATTGAAAATATTAAGATTGGTGATACAATTTCGGATAATGAAGACCCAAAACCATTGCCTAGAATTTTAATTGATGAGCCAACTGTCTCGATGTTTTTTCATGTAAATAATAGTCCTTTTGCAGGAAAAGAAGGACAGTATTTAACATCTAGAAATATTAGCGAAAGATTATTCAGAGAAACTTTAAGTAATGTTTCTTTAAAAGTTAATAAAACTGATGAGACTGATGTTTTTGAAGTTTGTGGTAGGGGAGAACTTCAAATGGCAATTCTAATTGAAACCATGAGAAGAGAAGGGTATGAATTTATGGTTTCTAAACCTAGAGTAATTACCAAAGAGAAAAATGGTAAAATTCTTGAGCCCGTTGAATCTGTTTTTTTAGATTTAAATGAAGAACATGTAGGAATTATAACAGAAAAATTATCTACAAGAAAAGGTAAAATGATAAATCTTTGTAATAATGGTTTTGGAAGAACTACTCTTGAATTCAAGGTGCCTTCAAGAGGTATGATTGGGTTTAGAAATCAATTTTTAACCTGTACTAAAGGTTCTGGTATTTTAAATACATTATTTGACTCTTATGCTCCATGGTTTGGAAATATTCCTCAAAGAAATTCAGGTGTTATAGTGGCTGATAGACCAGGTAAAGTAACTCCTTACGCTTCACTTGCAATGGTTGATAGAGGTGAGTTATTTGTAAATATCGGTGTAGAAGTATATAAAGGAATGATTGTAGGTGAAAGGAATAAGCCTGGTGATTTAGATGTAAACATTGTAAGAGAAAAAAAATTAACAAATATGAGATCTTCAAGTAAAGATAATACAGTCGTTTTACGTCCACCGCAAATAATGTCCTTAGATAAATGTATTGAATTTATAGCAGAAGATGAATTAATTGAAATTACTCCATCAAATTTAAGATTAAGAAAAATGGAATTAGATATTAATAAAAGAATTTCATTGAAAAAAAATCAAATAACCTAAAAATTATAAATGCTACTTTGTTTTGAGAATTTTTGAATTTATACTTGAGATATGAACTTTTTAAAATATAATTTTATACTAATATTTATGTCGTCCTTTATAATTAGTGATGATTGTGAAACTGATTTTATTTTGATAAATGAACAGTGTTATTATGAGCAAGATATTAACATTCTAAATACATTTATTATTAATAGTAATGGAAGTATTAATATGATTCTTGATGATAATGATAATGGTTTTATTGAACCATTGGAGTTGTGTTATCAAGAATGGGAAAATGGAAGAATTAAAGTATTTGATTGTAATCCTATCATTATTAATGGCTATTATAATTGGTTAGATATATCGAGTGAAATTCCTAATAATATAACTGATTGGGAATTTATAGAAGTTTTTCTAATGCCTTATAATAATTTAACTGGATTAGTATCAGAAAGTATTTGTGAATTGAATTTAGATTTTAGTAATCAAAATATTTTTGATATAAATAGTAATTCATTATGCCCGCCTTATCCAGATTGTATTGAACCATATATTTATTGGCAAAATACATTTAATACTGATTGTGAACTTGATACATGTTATAATCTGGGAATTAGTGATTTCATATCATATGAATTATATGGAGATAATATAGTAAACTCATATGAAGATTTAGATGGGGAGGGTTACTTAGGAATTAATTTATTTAATGATGGACCTTATTGTGGAAATTATCCAGGTATTAGAATTCAGAGTGATACTCCTGGTGTTTCACTTTATGAGAATGAATTTGAAACATGGTGGTACGGTATTGATTCTCAAGGAGTTTACGGTTTAAATATTCCAATTGAAATTAGTCCATTTATTCCAATTGGAACTGCAATAACTTTTGTTGCAGAAGCTGTAACATTACATTGTGAAAATGATTGTAGTGAATCTGATGATCCATACTGTAATATGTGTCCAATAACAGATCCTGTAACACTTTCATTAACTGTAGGTTCAAATTTCACAAATTCTCTTGGTGATACTAATTTTGATGGTGAAATTAATGTACTAGATATTACTCAGCTTGTATCTTATGTTTTGAATATAAATAATTACAATACATGGGATTTAGTTTATTTGATTTCAGATTTAAATGAGGATTATTTTCTCAATGTTCAAGATATTATTTTATTAGTAAACATAATTTTAGAGGATTGAAATAATAAAAAAAGTATTGTTAAGTAGTTAATATTATTATTTAATTTATAAGTCATGTCAGACAAAATAAACATAGCAATAATGGGCTTTGGACATATTGGTAGGTACCTTTATGAAAACACGCTTAATTCAGATATATTTAATGTAAAAATAATAAGCGATATTGGTAATATTGATTCTTTAAATTATTTATTGAATAATAATTTGAGAAATAAAAATATTGGTGTTGATGTTGAGGATGATTTTTTTGTTTTTAATAATAGCAAAACAAAATTTATAAATAGTGTTTTACCCGGTGAAATTAATTGGGAAGCTTATGAAATTGATTGGGTAATTGATGCAACTGGTAAATTTTTAGATAAATCTATATTAAATAAACATCTTGAAGCTGGTGCTAAAAGAGTAATTTTGGCTTCCTTACCAAATGAAGAATTAGATAATTTTATTATTCCTGCTGTAAATGATTCTGATATTTCTGAAAATGATAAAATTATATCTGCAGGTTCATCAACTACAAACGCATTTGCATTAATGTTAAAAGCATTGAACAAATTTGGGAATATCAAGTGCTCTTCTTTGACTACTATTCATTCATATACAAGTGATCAACCTTTACTTGATATAGCTAATCCAGATTTAAAAAGAAGTAGGTCTGCAGCAAAAAATATAATACCAAATTATAATTTATCAGCCCAGTGGATAGAGAAAATTTTACCTCAATTCAAAAATAAAGTTTTTTCAACAGCATTAAACGTTCCAGTTCAATTTGGATCTTTATTAGATATGACAACAGTTTTCGAAAATAACTTTAATGATGAAGAACAAATTAATAAATCAGTTGATAGTTTAGCTTTAGAATTTCCAGATTTAGTAAAAGTAACAACGGACCCAATTGTATCTTCAGATGTTGTAGGTATGAAGGAGTCGTTTGTTTTTGACAGATTAGGAACTTTAAAAATTGGCGATAACATGGTTAAAACTTTAGCTTGGTATGATAATGGTTATAATCATGCTAGAAGAATTTTAGATATAATTTTATTATATAGGAATTTAGATTAATGAATATTGCTATTAATGGTTTTGGAAGAATTGGAAGATCTATTTTTAGAATTATTACATCTCGAACAGATCATAAAATTGTAGCTATTAACGATTTAAGTGATGTTGATAGCATTGCATATTTATTAAAATATGATACTGTAATGGGTAATTTTGATGGTGAAGTTAAAATTGAAGAAAAAACTTTATTTACTCCAAATCAGGAAGTAAAAATTATTAGCGAACCAAATCCTAAAAATTTACCATGGAATGAAAATAATGTTGATATTGTAATCGAGGCAACAGGCATATTTAGAACTAAAGAACAAATAAAAAATCATTTAACAGCTGGAGCAAAAAAAGTAATCCTAACAGTTCCATCTAAAGATGAAATAGATTATACTGTTGTTTTAGGTGTTAATGAAGAAAATATAAATTCTAGCCACAATATCATTTCTAATGCAAGTTGTACTACAAATTGTTTAGCTCCCATGGCAAAAATTATAGATGAAAATTTTGGTATAGAAAAAGGAGTAATTAATACTATTCATGCTTATACCAACGACCAGAGATTAGCTGATGTATCTCACAAGGATTTAAGACGTTCTAGAGCTGCAGCAGAAAATATTATTCCAACTTCTACTGGTGCAGCTAGAGCAGTTGGTAAAGTTCTTCCAAATTTAAATGGCAAATTAGATGGTATTGCTTCTAGAGTTCCAGTCCCAGATGGTTCAGCTGTAGATTTATTTGTTGAATTAAAAGAACAAACTAATATTGAAAAGTTTAATAAAGTTATTAAAGATGCATCTGAAACAGAACGTTTAAAAAATATTTTACAATATTCAGAATCTCCAATTGTTTCAACTGATATAATTGGAAATTCATATTCATCAATTTATGATACTTCAGGAACAAAAATAATAGATGGTAAATTCTTAAGAGTTTTAAATTGGTATGATAATGAATGGGGTTATTCTAATCGTGTAGTTGATTTAGTTAATTTATTAAATAAATTTATTTAAATCTTTAAGCCTTTCTATTTTTTCCTTTATTTTCTAATGATTATAAAAATTTATATATTAAATCATGGTAAATAGATTATTATTAATAATTTTTATTGCATTTTCATTTGCCCAAGATTTAGATGAATTATATTTTGGTACCGATGATGATCTTGATTTAATGACCTGGAATATTGAGTGGTTTCCTAAAAATGGTCAAGTAACTGTTAATTATGTTAGTCAAATTATCGATGCTTTAGAAATAGATATTCTTGCAATACAGGAAGTTGATAATATTTCTTTTTTTAATAATTTAATCAATAGTTTAGATGATTACAGTGGATATTTAGAATCTACTTGGTTTGCTGGCTTAGCTTATATTTATAATAATCAGACAGTTGAAATCAATGATATTTATGAAATATATACTTCATCAGCATATTGGAGTCCTTTTCCAAGATCTCCAATGGTTATGGATCTAAATTTTATGGGTGAAAATTATATATTAATTAATAATCATTTTAAATGTTGTGGTGATGACTATATGGATATAAGTGATGAAGGAGACGAGGAAACCAGAAGATATATAGCTTCAAATTTATTAAAACAGTATGTTGATAATAATTTTTCTGATAAAAATGTTATTATTCTTGGTGATTTAAATGATCAATTAATTGATAATCCAAATAATAATGTTTTTCAAATGTTCTTAGATGATCCTGAAAATTATTTATTTACTGATTATGAAATAGCACAAAATAATAGTACGGAATGGTCATATCCATCATGGCCTTCCCATATTGATCATTTATTAATAACAAATGAACTATTTGATAATAATTTATATACAGAAGTCATAAGAATTGATGATTTTATGGATGGAGGTTTTAATGAATATGATCAAAATATATCAGACCATAGACCTGTTGCATTAAAATTATCAGTTGAATCAAATTTTGAGAATTGTTCTGATTTATTACAATCTCAATGTTTACAATTTGAACAGTGTAATTGGTATGAAGATTTACAGAGTGTTGACTGTAGTGATTTTAACGAAGAATTAATATGTGACGAAAATTCTGGTTGTGATTGGCGCTGTTTAGGAACCATGTGGGGTGGACAATGTTTAGGCATCGGTTATGGTTGTGATGGTGGTATTTATCAAATTGACAATAGTTATTGTTTTGAATTAACTTCTCAAATTGGTGATATTAATAATGATGGGATTGTTAATGTGATAGATATAATATCAGTTGTTAATATCATATTATATAATGAATATTTTATTTCAGCAGATATTAACCTTGATAATCAAATAAATATTTTAGATGTTATTCAATTAATGAATTTAATATTAAATTAGATTATAATTTTGAGTGCAAAACCATGAAAAGATATTTAATTTTATTTTATACATTATTTCAATCATTTTTATTTGCAGATGGTCCTTATTCTGTTGGTATAATAACAGAGCAAGATGGACTAAGAAATGGTCCAAATTATGCTGGTGGAATAGTGTATTATCCAGAAGGTATTGAAGGCCCTTTGCCAATAATAGTTATGATTCCAGGATTTATTAGTCCCATATCTGACATTGATGATTGGGGTCCTTATTTAGCATCATACGGTGTTGTGACAATGTTTGTTAATGTAAATAATTGGTTTGGAGATCCGTATGCAAGAGCTAGTGCTCTTATTGATGGAATAGTGTCAATTAAGTTAGAAGATACAAGAATTGAATCTCCTTTATTTTCAAACTTAAATACCGAAGATATTGCAGTAGCAGGATGGTCAATGGGAGGAGGAGGAGCTCAGTTAGCATCTCAGCAAGATGTATCAATTAAAGCTGTGATAGCTTTATCTCCCTGGCTCTTTAATGCTTTTGATGCTTTAAATAATAGAGTCCCAATAATTTATTTTAGCGGAGAGTTTGATCCTACAGCTCCTAATAATTTTCATACAAATCTTCATTACAATAATACATCTGATGATATAGATAAATTATTATTTGAGATATCTCAAGGTGATCATTATACTGTTTGTAGCCCATACAATGATAATCAAATGGCTCAAAAAGCATTATTTTGGATAGAAAAATATATTAATGAAAATAATGAAAATTGTAATTCGTTGATAGCTGAACCTTTTACAGCATCGAGTTTTTTGACAAATATTGAATGCAATAATCAATTAATTGGAGATTTAAATTTTGATTTAGTACTTAATGTTCAAGATATTATATTAATTGTTAATATCATTCTAAGCAATCAGGATGATTATTTAGCAGATATAAGTAATGATGGATTTGTAAATGTTTTAGATGTTATTCAATTAGTTAATATTGTTTAAATTAAAATGACAATGAAATTATCATATATTACATTTTCTATATTTTTTTCAACTTTAATGTATGCAGAATGTGGAAATTACGATTTTGAAGAATGTTTAATTAATACAGATTGTTATTGGGAAGAGAATTTACAGTCTTATAATTGTAGCCAATTTAATTCATCTGATCAATGTAATAGTTATTCAGAATATGGATGTTATACAAGTTGGAATTCTACAAATTGGGAAGACGATTGCGAAGGTGGGCAATTTACAATAGATTATGGTTATTGTCTAGAGAATGCAATGCCTGAATGCTCTAATTTAAATCAATTAGAATGTATTAATAATGATGTTTGTCAATGGATTAATGATATAGATATAGGAAATTGCTCAGATATAACTAATAGCTTTGAGTGCTACCAAGCACAATGTTTATGGTATAACGCTGGAAATTATGGTTATTTGTATGATAATTGTTATGGCGGAACATATCAAATAGATAATAGTTATTGTCAAGATAATAGTATCTTTTTTGGAGATATAAATAATGATAGTCTTGTAAATATTTTAGATGTTATTCAAACTGTTAACCTTATTCTATATAATGAATATAATTTTGTTGTTGATATTAATCAAGACGATATAATTAATATTCAAGATGTAATTTTAATTATAAGTTTAATTTTATAACTTATATTTTAATAACTTAATTACTATATGATTTTTTAGTATTAATTTTTTTAAAGGATGGATGAATGGACACATTGAGTCATGCATTATGGGGTAAAGGCCTTTTTGGATATAGAAAATATAGGTGGTTTTCTTTATTTTTTGGTGCATTACCAGATTTATTTTCCTTTGGTTTATATTTTTTATTTAATTTATTTTTTAGTTCTAGTGGTCCTAAAATGGGTAAACCCTCGCTTGATGAGATACCTATTTGGGTGTTTAATTTATATGACTTTTCACATAGTTTAATTATTGCATTAATTTTTATTTTAATTGTTTACAGATTTAATAAGAATTTGTGTTTTCCAATGCTTGCATGGCCATTTCATATTATATTAGATGTATTTACACATAGTAAAGAGTTTTTTCCAACACCGATTTTTTGGCCAATATCAGATTATAGATTTGATGGTATTCCATGGTCAAATCCTTACATATGGTTTGCAAATGTATTTTGTATTTTTATTATTTTTATTTATAGAAGAAAGTAAAATTTACCATACATCACCATCATCAACTATAGTCCATAAATAACAGCATGCAATTGTTCTGTAAGGTTCCCACTTTTTTGATTTTTCTATCATAAAGTTATCTGTTGGTAAATCATCTAAATTATATAGTTCTTTAAATGCTTTTTTAATTCCTAAATCACCAACAGGTAGAATATTCAATTTTAAAACTGTAAACATTAAAAACATATCGATAGTCCAATGACCAATTCCTTTAATTTTTATTAATTCATCTCTAATTTCTTGTTCACTCAATGATTTAAAATCTATTGATTTACCTTTATTTAAAAAATAATCTGATAAGTCTTTAAGATAACTAATTTTTTGTCTTGATAAGCCAATTTCTTTTAATTTTGAATCATCAATAGTTATAAAAATATTAGCTTTTGGTTGTTTATTATTAAATAAATCTAAAAATCGATTGTAGATTATTTTTGCAACTTTTCCGCTTAATTGTTGATATATAATTGATTTTGATAATGCATGATAATAGTTATTATTTTCTTCAAAAAATGGTTTTTCATTTTTATCAATTAGTGATTTTAGTTTTATATCTTTACTAAGTTGTTTAATTGCTTTATTTATTAAATTGTTCATAATTAAAAATTAGTATTATAAATAATTTTATTATAAATAAATATTATATGAATTTGTAACTTATTTAAACTGATGGAGAAAATTTATGGATAAAAAAAGAGTCATAGACAAATTAAGCGAGATATTTGTATTAGAATTATCAGGTGTGATTAGATATACACATTATTCACTAATGATTTTTGGTTATAATAGATTACCTTTAATAGAATTTTTCAAAGCGCAAGCTTCAGAATCTCTTGATCATGCAAATATGGCAGGAGAATATATAACAGGCTTAGGTGGTCATCCACCACTGGGAATCGATAGTCCTGAAGAAACTGATAAGCATAATATAAAAGATATACTTCAAGAAACATTAGATCATGAAAAAAAAGCTATTAGAATTTATTATGAGTTGCTAGAATTAGTAAATGATAAATCAGTCTACTTAGAAGAGTACGCAAGAACTATGATTGGTCAAGAGGAATTACATGTTCTTGAGGTAGAAAAAATGTTAAAAGATAACAGTTAGGAATAATCTAAGTTTAAAAAAATATGTTAAAGAATCAAATAATATTTCTTTTTAGTTTTTCTTTATTGTTTTCTCATCCTGTAGTTAAAAACTTAGATATAGACAAGTTTATGGGAAGATGGTACGTATTTTCCTTGATTCCAAATTGGATTGAATCTGGTGCAACTAATTCTTATGATGAATATACTTTAAATAAGGATGGAACTATTGGAATTACATACAAAGCTATCAAAAATGGTAAAGAAAGAACTGTTAAGCAAAAGGGAACTATAGTTGACAAAAAAAATCCAGCTGTATGGGAAATCCAATTTACTAAACCTTGGGTTCCCTTTTTCAAAGCACCATATGAAGTTATTTTACTAGAAGATAATTATGAATATATGGTAGTAGGTTATCCGGATAATTCATTTGGCTGGATAATGACTCGTTCAACAAAGATGGAATTATCATTGTATAATAATATTTTAAATACTTTAGAAAAAGACTTTGGTTATAATAAAAATGATTTTGAAAGAGTTTTGCATAATAATAATTAACCTGTTACAAATAGTTAAAACTTTTTATATATACCAATACAATTTTATTATTTAAAATAAATAGTTAACATAATCAAATAAATATAAATCATGAAGAAAATATTTCTAATTAATTTTATTCTTTCAATCACATTTTTATTTTCAGAATGCTCAGATTTAGATTACGATTTGTGTATCTATTATTCTCAGTATTGTGAATGGAGTGAAACAGCTAGCCTTTGTACAGAAATTGGAGGAGGAGGTACAGGTGGAGGAGGTTCTGGCTCCGGTCCTTATGAATTTGCAACAATAACAGAATCAGATGGACTGAGAAATGGTCCTGATTATAGAGATGGTGTCTTATACTATCCTTTAGATGGTAATGCTCCATACAAAAATATAGTTTTGTCTCCAGGTTTTGGTGGTAATAGTGCTTCAATGTCTTCATGGGCTGCTTTTTATGCATCTCATGGATTTGTAGCAATGACTGTTGGACCAAATGATGAGATTAATGATTCTCACTATCAAAGAGGTGAAGGATTAATTGATGGAGTTCAAACAATTTTAGAAGAAAATAATCGTATTGGATCACCTGTATATGGTTTGATAGATGAAAATAGCTTTACGGTTTCCGGTTATTCTATGGGTGGTGGTGCATCTCATGATGCTGCACTGATTGCTCAAGCTAATGGATATGATTATGTAAAAGCAGTTATATCTTTAAATCCAACAGTAATTTTTGAAGATTGCAATTTATGTCCTGCAAATACTTATGAAGGAGAAACTTATTGTATATGTCTAGTACCTGAATTGATTGCACATAGCTTGCCATCACTGATTTTTGCTGGTCAATTTGAATTAAATGAATTAACAGCGTATGATGGTTTATTAGGACAAGATATTTATGCAAATTTACCTGCTGAAACAGATAAAATTCTTTTTGAAGGTGCAAATTCTGGACATGGTTTTGCTGAACTTTCAAATCCAGATGTAGAAGAAAAAGTATTAGCATTCATGAACTACTTTATTTTAAATGATGATAATTATTGCGAAACTCTTCAAGAAATACCCGCATCAGCATCACAGTATTTAACTAATTTTGATTGTGAACAAGTTATGGTTGGAGATTTAAATGCTGATTTAATCATTAATGTTCAAGATGTAGTTTTAACTGTTAATTTAGTTTTAACAGCTGGTGATTATAATATTTCAGCGGATTTAAATTCAGATAATATTGTGAATGTTCAAGATATTATACTTCTAATTAATATTATTCTAAACTAGTTCCTGAAATTTTAATTTAATGAATAAAAAAAATGATTCATTAAGTATCTGTTTTTAAATCTTCAAATTCACGATTTTAGTATACCATTTTCTAGCATTAGATTTTGTTTTTATAAATTTCATCTTATTGTAAAATTTTATTAACTTTTACAATTATTAATTTTAATTAAATATTTTTTGTTTATGATAGAAAAGAAAAATTGTATTGTATGTAACTGTGAAGTAATTATTATTAATTGTCATTATTCGTGTGAAAATTGTGGGTTTAGTGAAAATTGTCATGATAAACCACACCTAATTGATGAAGAGTGATATAAAATTGATTATTATAAAGTGAATGAATAAGTTCAATATATATATATTATTTATTTTTTTTGGTTTTACATTATCAAATGATTGTTGTGTAGAACAGGAAATTGCGATAAGTGATTGTGACGGGATGACTGGGTGCTTTATACCGCAGTGTACTAATGATTGCAATTGGGAATCTACTCAATGTTGGAGTTCAACTGGATATTGTTGGTGTGTTGATCAAAATGGTTTTGAAATTGAAGGCTCAAGCATACCTTCTTGGCAAGGATATCCAGATTGTGAAGATAATAATGAGGGTTGTTATGATTTAATTGATATTCAATTTGGAGCTTGCGAAATGCTACTTGGTATTGGTCTGTATAATGGTAGTTGTAATTATATATCTGGTTGTGATTCGATTATAGATAATGTTGATTATTCTAGCTATTTATTTAATTCAATGGAAGAGTGTGAACAAAATTGTTATTTAGATGAATGTAATGATGGATTTATTGAAATAAATGATTTTTGTTTTCATGAAGGAGATTATAGCTTTATACAAAAGCTAATTAATAATAGTTATGCTAGCCAAATTGATTTAGGCTGTGAAGATTGGGATAGTTATTGTGGATCTCCTAATCCTTCAATGGATTCTGTTGATTCTTGGATGTGGGTTACAGTTGATGGAGAATACTATAATTGGGTACCAAATGGAAATGGAATTGTAGATCCTCTTGAGTTAGGGATTCAGGAATGGGAAAATGGTAGATTAACTAGCATCATGTGCGGAGCATATATATATTGTCAATTATCTGGTCCTATACCAGAAGAAATTAATGAATTAACAAGTCTTAGAACTTTTAGATTAGAGGGAAATTATTTATCTGGATATATTCCTGATACTGTTTGTGAACTTGATTCAAATCATAATGATTATCTTGAGTTTGACTTATCTTGGAATAAGCTATGTCCTCCTTACCCTTACTGTATTGAAGCAACAGATTTTTGGGGTCAATATACTTCAGAATGTTACGAATTTGGTGATATTAATTATGACTTAATGATAAATATTCAAGATATTATACTATTAATTTCATTCATTATTAATAATACTCAGTTAGATTTTCAAGAACTTACCTTATCGGATATTAATTATGATGATACGCTAAATGTTTTAGATATTATAGAGATTACAAATATAATTTTAGGAGTAGATAATTAAAAAATATTTAATAGAAATTTTAAGATGGAGTTTAAGATTCCATGGAATTTTACATGTTGGACATGTATATTCAGATTTTATTGTTCAAAATTGGATTGGTGTTGCTATAGGTTGTTATATTATGTTAGTTGAAATATTATCAAGTTTTTTAATACCTAATGAGCATATACATTTTAAACCATTAAAAACAGAAGTACACGAAAATTGTGATTAAATTTATTTTTTTACTTTTAATATTATTCATAGATATGAAGGCCCAAAGTTCTATGAATTTTGTGGGTGATATTATGTTGGGTAGACGATATTATTGTACTAATGCAAATAGCTATAGTAGTAATAATCAAGATTTAGAAGATAATTTATGTTTAATGCCGGATGGTTTTTGTGATAATTTTGGTTCTCCTGGAATAATACCAACATGTGGAACAAATATTTTATTTGAGGGTGTTAAATCATATTTTCAAAATTCAGATTTTATCAATGTCGGTAATTTAGAATCAGTTGTAACTTTAGATACTTCAACACCTCATCTTGGATATGATAGTTGTAAAATAGTTTTTCATTCCTGCCCAGAAATTATCCCTGAACTAGTTGAT